>Ga0209813_10000012_pt1 | contig 91374 bp, 82 predicted proteins | sample EndMethybrTD3033_FD_187596 | JGI IMG/M metagenome (GOLD analysis project Ga0209813, IMG submission 187596) | Populus endosphere microbial communities from Tennessee, USA - Endosphere MetaG P. TD hybrid TD303-3 (SPAdes) (version 2) | ecosystem: Host-associated > Plants > Roots > Endosphere... | reverse complement strand
CGCTCGATCATCGACGATGCGCTGCGCCGCCTGTCGCCCAAGTCCAACATGGCCAAGGCGCTCAGCTATGGCCGCAAGCGCTGGGATGCGCTCACCCGCTACATCGACGAGGGCGTTGCCGAGATCGACAACAACATCGCCGAGCGCGCGATCCGTCCCGTGGCGATCGGCCGCAAGAACTGGATCTTTGCCGGATCGAAGGCTGGCGGCGAACGGGCTGCGGCCATCTATTCCGTCATCGAGACAGCCAAGCTCAACGGTATCGAACCGCAGGCCTACATCGCCGATATCATCGAGAAGATCGCTGGCGACTGGCCCGCTACTCGCTGGCATGAGCTCATGCCGTGGAACTGGCATCCGAGCGAGCAAGAGGTCGCCCAAGCCGCCTAGCTGCGGTACTCAGGCCACGCTTACGAAAGAAGCGAAGTCTAGCAAAAGCGAGCTACCCAACCGGGAGGGCTTTCCACAAGCTGGGTAGACTAAGCGAGGCGTCAGCGCGCATATGTCAGTTTAGAGAGCGCGGAAGACGACCCGGCAGCCTATCGATCGCTATCTTATTAAAACTGAGTAATCGACTCATTGATTGCGGCTTGAGCCATCGAAAAATGGAGTATATTCTTTGCCTTGCAACCGCATGGGCACTGGATTGTTATGAAGAAAATATCTGGAAAAAGAAGGTAGGCATGCCACACAAGGATGTTCAAGTCAGGAAGGCTGATAACGGATTGGCGAATATTGCGAAATCCGATCCTGCGCCAGGCCTTGATCGTGCCGCTGAGAAATCATGCGCTACTTCCAAGCCCGCGCGCCGAATTCTGACACTGCCGTTCGCAACGAATTAGCAACGGAGCGGCCTGTCCAGGTGCTGCACGCAGACATCATCTGGCATGATCCGGCCATCGAAATGCCGGCAGCACGCTGTCGGGTTAGCTGCTAGCTCTCAGGTAGTAAGCACTTCTGTAGAACTGACCATGCAGAGAAATGATAGATCGGCGTCATTATGGCCAAGCTTTCCGATCGGTCAGAGAATATTGGTGATCGGGCCTCCTGCCGTTGATGAATGTTGGGGGGCGTCGGTTGCTCGCACCTAGCCCCACCAACATTCCGCTGGTTCACATCGCTGATTTTGAGCGCCCGGCTTTCCAATCAGGCTCGTCTTCCGGTCACGAACTGATAGACCAGAACGATTACGGCCAGAACCAGGAGTAGATGGATCAGGCCACCGCCGACCGGAATGACGAACGCGCCCAGAACCCAGAGAACGAGAAGAACTAGAAGAATTGTCCACAACATAGAGGCGTTCCTTTTTTATCGAGCAGAAAATTTCCAACCAGAAATCATCTTAGCCCACGCGCGAACAGGAGAGCCGTTAACAGAATGGCGCCACCCATGGCGACATGTTGGCCGGTTAAAGCTCGGGACGAAATATTGTCGTCCGACCGCTGCAGTTCTTCGGCGTCCGCGAAAATGGCCAGGTGCGGCAATGGGGTGGGTCGCGCCTCAACAAAGTGCATTAAGGGGGAAAATTGCATCAGGCCTGTCTCCTCGACGCAATGAACGCTCAAAGATCTGAAATGGTCCAATCCGTTAGCAAACTTCGTAACGGTGAAGGATGTCAGGCTACAGACAGATGATGTGCCGATTTGCTCTGGTCTCTTGGCATTGCACGTTGCGGTGAGGAGCCGCCTTTTACGGTGAATATATTCTGCTGCCGGTGACCGGATCATATTCGGGCGGCGGCAGGCTGCTGATTCGATCCAGCATGCTCTGACTTGGCGAGACGCAACAAATATCCCAGATCTGCCCGACAGGATAAGCGCCTACCGCGAGGAAATCCCGACTCTGCTTGACTGCGCGGTGGCCGGTTCCGGCCGGCAGCATCAGCGCATCGCCGGCCGCCACCGCAATTTCAAATCCGGCCGATCCTCCAAGCGCGAGAGTGGCATGACCCGAGGCCATTCCAAGCACTTCATGCGCAGTCGAGTGATAATGATCATAATCATAGATCTTGTCACGCCACTCAGGCAGCCAGCCATGGCTCGCAAATCGTGCCTCGAAGGCCTTGGCCAGATCCGTCCTCTCGCTTGGCTCCACGCCGAGGTACAGCCCGACCGGGATGGCGGAATTATTGGGCACCCAACCATCTCGCGAGAAAAGGATCGACTTAAAGATCATGCCTTTTCCTTGATGTTTTCAATGGACGAGTTCGACCGACAATGGCTCATATCGCAGCCCCGTCCCAAGCTGCGGCGACGGGTTGCACAGTCGCGCTGGGAGGGGCCTGCATCCAATGGCTTTGCAAGCCGTAATATTCATCTCGTGGGCGATCGATAGGGCCGCAGATTTCGTTCAAGTTTTTTCCGCGATTCGCGTCTGCAAGGACAGCATCGCGAACGACCGGAGCATGCGGGAGAGAGAGATCGTGGCAGGCTTCCAGTCGCCTCAAAGGGCCATCTCGACAATATCCAGGCGATTGTCCTGCGCGTAGATCATCGCAGCCTGCAGGGCGTCCATGCGCGAGGCATAACCTCTGTTGTCGAGATTGAGGACTGGATCGCCAGGTCGGCCGCTCTCGGCGCTGATATGCCAGCGGCCCTTTTCCTGCCTGATCGCAACATATTTGAACATCATCGAAGATCCTGCAAGGCGCGCCATTGGTTCGCCGACAATGCGGCAATCGCCGTTTCGTTCCCCCGGGTCGATCTTGCGTTCATGGAGGCTATGCGGAATCCAACAATTCCCTGTTCAGTCTCGCGTGGAAGCGGCTTTCTGCTCTGCCAATATATCCCATCCCGTCAGGAAGAAGGCCGCAGCAATCGGCCCAACCACGATGCCGCTGAGCCCAAGTGTTTCGATACCGCCGAGGGTGGTCACCAATATGAGCCAATCCGGCAGACCGGTATCTCGACCTACGAGCATGGGCCGTAGGAGATTGTCGACAAGACCGATCACAAAGACGCCGGAAGCAACCACGATGACGGCCTGCCAAAAATCGCCCGTAGCAAGCAGATAGGTCGCTACCGGCAGCCATATTATCGCAGGTCCGATCGCTGGTAGCAGGGCGGCAATCGCCATCAGCACCCCCCATAGAAGGGCGGCAGGCATGCCTACTATCCAGAAAGTTGCTGCGCCCAGCATGCCTTGCGCCAGGGCGACAATTCCCGATCCCTTTATGGTCGCCCGCACGACGATCGCGAAGCGGGTTGCAATCCGATGGGCTATGGTTGGTTCAAGCGGCAGTCTTGTGATGATCTGCGATGCTAACGCCTCGCCATCGCGCAGGAGAAAGAAACTCACATAGAGACCCACCCCAAAGGAAAGCACGAAAGCTGCTGCGTCCGCGCCTATGGTCAATGCGCGCTGCGTCAATATGCTCGCGCTGTTGCTCAATGCCTGAGAAATCTTGGCTTGTGCCCGCTCAAACGTGCCAAAACCGGCATTTTCGACCCAATGCTGCAAGCGCATCGGCAAAGCAGCATGCACCTGACCGAAATAGGTCGCAAAGTCGATCTGGCCACTTCTGATCTTTGCGTAGACGCCGCTTGCCTGCTCGATCACGAGACTCCCGATTATCAGGGCCGGCATGATGACAGCTATGATAATGATGAGCAGCGTCAACGCTGCCGCCATGTTGTGTCGCCCGCGACAGTCGAACAGTATACGTCTGTAAAGCGGCTGAAAGAGCAAGGCAGCCAGAGCAGCCCACAATAATGCCGAGATGAAACCGGAAACAATCAGACCCAGCCCGAGCGTCGAGATGGCGATGAAGAGGATCAGTCCTCCATTTTCGATACGCTCGCGCGAAATCATCCAAATCCCGATCGTTCATTGCTGATGTGCTGAGCGGGACCAGCGCCCTGTGCGCGGGCGCAATAGTCGGCCGCTGCTATCCGGCTCAGCCGTACGCGCTCCCAGGACCGGCTCATCACGCTATACTGACGATCTTCACCTGACTGTCCCGATGCTGCGGTTTGACGACCACCGTATCTCCCAGCCGCTCAAGCATGATATCCGCCTCAGCCAGGCCCAATGGCAATGCAGTGATGAAAAGGCGATCGAGAAATGTCGGCAAGGTGGGTTGGCGGAAAATGATTTCGTTGGACGAGACGTCGAACGCCAGTCCAAGACTGGCCTGGATCAGCGACAGCGGGGCCGCCGCCGACCAGGCCTGGGGGCTGCAAGCGACCGGATAAAAGGTCGGGCCCTGGGAGCGTCGTCGCGGGAAACCGCAGAACAGTTCAGGCAGCCGCATGAGATCAACATAGGTTGCAGCGGCGAAGAGCCCCTCGAATATCTGCGCCGCCTGACGCTGAAAGCCATATCGCGAAAAGCCTGCGGCAATCAGCGCATTGTCATGCGGCCAGATTGAGCCATTATGATAGCTCATGGGATTGTAGCGTTTTTCGGTCGACGCGATCGTCCTGATGCCCCAGCCGGAAAATGAGGCGGGCGCCATCAAGGTTGCCACCACCATGGGCGCGCGCTCTGGCCGAGCCAGGCCCGTGTAAAGGACATGGCCTGCGTTGGAGGAACGAACCCGGCAGGGCTGCTTTTGTCCATCGAGCGCGAGCACATATGTTCCCAGTTCCGCGTCGAAGAACGACGCGTCGAAACGCTGCTGGAGATCGACAGCCCGGGCAAGATAGGTTTCCGAGCGATCCAGATCGCCCATCGCACGATAGATAAGGCTTGCCGCTTGCCACGCGCCATAAACATAGGCTTGAACTTCAGCCAAAGCGATCGGGCCTCTGGCGATGCTGCCATCGGCATGGAAGATGGAATCATGGCTGTCCTTCCAGCCTTGGTTCTGCAGGCCCTGATCCGTCAGGCGTCCATATTCAACGAAGCCGTCGCCATCGCGATCGCCATGAGTGTCGATCCATCGCAATCCAGCCTCGATATTGGGTAACAACCCAGCGAGATATTCAAGGTCTCCGGTGCGCTCCAGATAGGCGCCGGCTAGCATGACGAAAAGCGGCGTGGAATCGATGCTGCCATAATAATGACGGAAAGGCACCTCCCCCAGCTCGGCCATTTCGCCGTGACGTACTTCGTGCAGAATCTTGCCTGGCTCGGCATCAGCGGCCGGGTCGAAATCCGTCGCTTGATGCGCAGCGAGATATCCCAGCACGCCTCGGCTGATGGCCGGGTCCATCCAGATCGTCTGAAGGGCAGTGATCAGGGCATCCCTGCCGAAAACTGTGCTGAACCAAGGGATGCCCGCATAGGGATAAGGCCCAAATTCTGTATCGGTGGAGAGCATCGAGATGTCGGAAACCGAACGCCGCGAAACGGCATTGAACAGGTCATTGGACGATTGCATCGAAGCACCCCGGCGTCGCGCATGCTGAAGCGCACGCATGGCCTCGCGCAGGGATTTTAGAAACAGCTTGGGCAGGGGTTGATCGACCTCATTCTTATGTTCGCAGGAGATACGCGCGAATAATGTGGATCGACTGCCTGGGGCAACAGTGACTTCAAATAGCGCCTGCTCCGCCGTTAGTTGCGCGGGTGCGGGATCAAAATGGAGATGTGTCGAGCGTTCAAGGTCATCGCGTCCTCGATAGCCCAGCAGGACATCGGCGTCTCCTACCTGCGGCTCGTGCATGGTGCCGCGGCGCAATCTGGTCATGCCACGTATCTCGAACAGATCCGCGAAATCGGAAGCGAAGGACAGACCCACCGACACCCGCCGCTCTACAATGTCGAAATTGCGCACAATGATGCGTTCATAGATTGCGCCGTCCCATAGAAAGCGGCTGCGACGCAGGTGGATCAGGTCATGCTCCACCTCTACGCGCCCGTCCTCTCCAAGGAAGTCCGGGTTGGCCAGATCACAGGTCAACATCGCATTGTCGTCCCGCAGCGCCGAACTCAGCAGGATCGGGCGCATGCCATTGACCGTCAGGAATAAGTGCGAAAGATGGCGCGTATCGCGATGGTAGAAACCCTCGGGACTACCAGGCCCGGATATGGCGTCGCCGCTATGATCAAAGACAGCAAAACTGTCTCCATGCTTGAGTGTGCGTGGGCGACGTTCATGCAACGAGGCGGTCGCAGGAATGAAAAACTGGGTTTGCGCCTGCGACAGCGCCTGTCCCCCTGCAATGCCCGAAACCCCTGGCTGCGGTTGGGTCTGCGACATGGCGGCTCCTATGCGACGATCTGCAATTCCGATTCTTCGCCGCGCCGGCGACGCAGCCAGGCTGCGTCGGTGCGCGCACCGGGCAGTCGATGATATAATGCGGCATAATCGGCAGCCATCCTGTCAGCCGTGAACCGTGCGTCGAATACGCCGCGCACCATTTTGCGCTCAAGGTGACGAATTTGTTTCACCGCTTCGACAGCCTCGTCTTCGCTGTCGACGATGAAACCCGAGCGCCCATCCTCTATGACCTCCGGAACCGATCCGCAGCGGAAGGCGATGACCGGCGTTCCGCAAGCCATGGCTTCGATCATCACCAGTCCGAAAGGCTCAGGCCAGTCGATCGGAAACAGCAGGGCGCTCGCACCACCGAGGAAATCGGCTTTCTGTCGCTCGTTGATCTCGCCGATGAAGCGAATATTGGGATATAGTTTGACGAGAGGCGCGATCTCTTCCTCCCAATAGGCGCGATCGACCGCGTCGATTTTCGCCGCAATTCGCAACTCCATGCCGGCTCGGGCTGCGATGCGAATAGCGCGGTCCGGTCTCTTCTCGGGCGAGATACGCCCGAGAAAGGCGAGATAACCTTCATTTTCGCCAAGGCTGGGGGTGAGAAGGTCGGCCGGGAGACCGTGGTAGATGGTCGCGCCCCAATTGACCGGGGGCATGGGTTGCCGTTGATGATCAGAGATCGAAACCAGGCAGTGATCGCCAAAGCAGCGATAGAATGGCGGCAGGTCAGGCAGGTCCAGCCGACCATGTAATGTCGTCACGGTGCGTCCAATAAAATCCTGGATCATTGGCAGATGCAGAAGATCTATATGGAAATGGAGCGCATCAAACTCGTCCGCCCGTTGCCGCACCGCATCAAGCATCATCATATGATAGGGGATCGTGTCGACGATGCCCGGGGTCAGTCGCAGCGCCGCCGGCGTGATCGGAACAAGCTCGGCCGAAGTCTGCGAATCGCCGCTGGCGAACAGGGTCACGTCGTGCCCCTGATCCACCAAAGCTTCGGTGAGATAGGAGACGATCCGTTCGGTACCCCCGTAAAGCTTGGGCGGTACACTTTCAGCCAGGGGAGCGATTTGAGCGATCTTCATGCGGCTATCCTCTAACGGAGATAGGCCTCGTTCCCCCCTCAGCACACGAGCCGCAAAGTAAAGCCGCATCGATGATTAAAGTTGCATTGCGGAAACAATAAAATAAAGAGCAAACCCGAAACGATCTGAAATATTGATCTAAATTAATAAGATTTCATCTTTAGTCTTCCGCAAAATCTTCAGTTTGTCCTTTTTCCAGCTGTTCGCGTGCCAGTTCTGCGGCCCGCAACAGGGAAAGACCCGTCCCCTCGGCTGCACTGGCTGTCAGCGTTATTGCGATGCCGTTAGGACCATCCAGCATGATCAATCCAGCGTGGGCTGAGGCAATGCCAGCTTCTTCATGAATACCCGGGGTTGGCATATCTTCTTCGCTCCTTCTCCAGGCCCCGACAACGACAGGCTGGCAAGGGCGGTTCCGTCAATTCTGCTCTTCGAGGAAAAGGTAAGCAGGATCAAATTCGCCCAACCGCTCCAGGCCTTTTCGATCGCGAATTTCAACATCATGGCGATGCATCGCCAGGAGGTTGCGGTCTTTGAGATCCCGCAGCATCCGGTTCATATGAACGGACGTAATGCCGCACGCCTCTCCCAGATCGGCCTGCGTCATCGGAAGGGTGAAATGCGATCCATCGCTTCGACCGATCGCGCGCAATCTCGCTTCCGTCTCGCAGAAGAAATGGCTGACCCTCGCGATCGCGTCGAGACGGCCGAGGCGAAATATCCATTCGCGATGCATCGCAGCATCAAGGAGCGTGCTGAACCAAAGCAATTTCGTGAGCGCCGGGCGCGTCGCAACAAGGTGATCGAGCGCAACATGGGGCACCAACGCTACCCGACAGGCGGTCAAGGTCGCGAGGTCATGATCAAGATGACCAAGCGGGTAGCCATGAAGGTCGACGAAGTCGCCGGCCACATGCACTGCAACAAGCTGCCGTTCTCCCTGCCGGTCATCCATGTATCGGCACATCACGCCTTCGAGGAGATATGTGCTTGTGGTAATATTTTGATCGCGAGAGATGAAGGTCTTGCGAGGAGGCAGGTTTCGCACGTCAGCTACCGCGGCTTCAAGCGCTTCGAGATCCTGGGCACTCAGGAGGTCACGCCTTCGACCTCGCAGAAAGTCGGCAAACACCATCATCATGTCCAGCATTGCAAAAATGGAGGAGCAACGCATTCGCACATCACCCGACAAGGGTCGAGTGCTAAGCATCACTCACGCTTCGCACAAGCGATCCTGCCGAGATCCGAGCGAACTGGATCGCTGTCGCCGCGGTCAAAAGGTCACCGGTGCATCACGCGGGAGTCGCATCGAAAGCCAGATACTAAAAACCCTGCATCTTTCGATGCAGGGCTAGGGGGGCCGCAAGTCAATGACTTACCGCATGATAACTTCTCAATGTCCGATTTGTATCCGAAGAAATGCGCTCACTCGAAATTTTCTGGTCAAGCTGCACGCATGCAGTCACACCTTCCCTAAAGATCGCGCTGCCTTGGTCATTCGCAAGCTCCAGCGCGTCTCTCTTCAGGAGGCGTCCGGACTCCCGCTATCAGTCCGCTTTCGCGTATGTTTGTAGCTCACCGCAGGGCTATTCGTCGCCATGGATGGTTTTGTCCTGCAGGCAGATTGCGCATTTTGCGCCACCGTTTTTTCGAAGGTCCGCTTGAGCAGCCAACCCACCGCGAAGGTGACTGTCGCAGTGACAGCGGCACGCGCTGCGGTTTCCGCAATTCCGATCTTCACCGCGTCCTGCATCGCCTCATCACGGGACTGGCCAAATGCCCGACCCTGAATGGCCTCTTTACGAAAAATCATCGACCCTCACCCTGTTGAAAAATTGGCGGCCGCTGTCCGCCGCCGTTCCAGAAAACGTTCAACGCGATGACGCGTTTGCAAATGCGTCGACGAGTGCAGCACAAAATGCCGGCAGATCATCAGGACTGCGACTGGTGATACACTGACCGTCGATCACGACTTCCTCATCCACCCAATGACCGCCGGCATTTTCGATGTCCGTCCTGATCGAAGGATAAGAGGTAAGCGAATGACCGGGGGCTATCTTGGCTTCGATCAAAAGCCAGGGCGCATGACAAATAGCCCCGATCGGTTTACCCGCATCGAAAATTGCCTCGACAAAGGATATCGCTTCGCGGCTGGCACGCAATTTGTCAGCACCCACACTGCCACCGGGAATGACTAGGCCATCAAAAGATGCAGGATCTGCTTCAGAGAAGGTCATGTCGACGGCATATTCGCCACCCGGATCAAGATCATGAACATTGGTGCTTGCCTGGCCAGATTGAAGGCCGATCACTTGAACGCGCGCACCCGCCCTCTTCAAGGCGTTCATCGGCTCCAGAAATTCGACTTCTTCCGTACCGCGCGGAGCGATGAGAAGGGCGATCGTGCGGTCGCTGAGCGACATGGCAACTCCTTTGGAAATAGTTTCTCTGACTGGGTTAGATGAGGGGGTAACGGCCAGAGGCCCTGCAGGATCCGATCGCCCCGTAAACATGCGCCTCGCACCGGCTTGCCATGGCCGACAGGCGGCTGGCGCAGAGGCGGACAGGTCTTCGCCCCGCCGACTCCAGCGGAACAGATCGTCAACCACCCCGTTATCAGACACAGCGCTACATCATCGTCACGAAGGCCCTTATGACGGCAACGCAAATCGCCGAGACTCCGCACAAGCTGACTGACACAGCATTCAAGCGGGAACTCACGCTGGTCCTGCCGCAACTCAGAGCTTTTGCCCGCAGTCTGTGTGGCGATCGCGATCTTGCCGACGACCTGGTTCAGGAAACCATGCTGAAATCCTGGAACGCGCGGGGACGGTTCATACCCGGCACCAATTTTCGTGCATGGACGTTCACTATCCTGCGCAATCACTATTTCAGCCTCAGCCGGCGCAGCAAATTTGTCGGGGCGTGGGACGATCTTGTCGCAGACAGACTACTTGCCGCGCCCGCGGAACAGTTGAAGATTGTCGAGCTATCCGATGTCGTGCGCGCTCTTGCGCAGGTTCCCGTCCCTCAACGTGAGGCACTCATATTGGTCGGGGCGGGTGGCTTTTCCTACGAGGAAGCCGCGACCATCATGGGCACTGCGATCGGCACGGTCAAAAGCCGCGTTGCTCGTGCTCGCACGGCGCTCGAAGCTTTGATCAACGATGGCCAATTAGCCCAGTCCCGATCGGAATTCGAAGCCGATGAGAATGTGACAAACCTGTTTTCTGTCATCGATGCCATTGAAGATCGACAGCCGGCTGCAGAGCCGGGTGAGGCTATGACCCGTCTCGTTGCCTGAAGGGCTGCATTCACTTGGCCGGGCGATGCAGAACGCGCTTATCCGTCTGCGACGACTCGCCAGAGTTACGCTGACCGCCATCGCGCCGATCCTGAACCGGCGCCGCCAGCCTCTCGGTTCGTTCGAGATGCACCTTGTCCTGTATTGAAAGAAATAGGCTGCCAGAAGAGCCGAAGGCCAAGAAGGCAAATTCCGGAAATTGCGTTATGTGCGAACCCAAAGACTGATCGAGCCGCCGGGCACCTTAAGGATGATGCTTCCGTTTTCATCAGCGATCATCTCTTCACCATGATGGCCCAGAAAATCATGGAAAGATGCCCCTGCATGCTCCGGTCCGAGCTGGACCGATTTGCTCGCCTCTTCGCCATTTGACACAAGCAGGACACATCCTGGCTGATCCTGGGTGCCATGGCGTATGACACCGACACAATGTGGATCATCAAACAGATCGCTTTGCGGTCCATGAGCATAGAGTTGCCGTGCTCTGAGCAACTGAGGCAGACATGCCACCGGCTCGATGACGATCTCATGCGCGTGCCCATCGCCACCTTGATCGGCATATCGTGCGCCGAAAAGATCGGGATAGAAGATGCATGGGGTGCCCTGTTCGCGGATCAGGATCAAGGCATAGGCCAGGGGTTTGAACCAATCCTCCACGGGTGCTTCAAGAGCCTGGAGCGGTTGGGTGTCGTGATTGCCGACGATCGTTACCGCATGATCCGGGGCGGCATGCAGCAGCGAACCATCGAAGATCGTTCGCAGGTCAAAATCGCCGCCGGCTCGGGCCGCATCGTGAAAACGATGGAGAAGGCCGACATCGAAAAGCATGAGTTGTCGATCGACCATGTCCAGATATGCTTGCAGGACTGTCATGTCGGGATGCCAATATTCGGCGACGACAAACAGCGCGTCGCCGACGCTTTCGCGCATGTGCCCTACCCAATCGCGGAAAAACCATGCAGGGATATGCTTGGCTGCATCGAGACGGAATCCGTCACAAGGCAGTTGATCAGCCAGCCACCTGCCCCAATATTTGAGCTCTTCATAGACCGCCCGGTTCCGAAACTCGACGTCTGATCCCATCAGATAGTCAAAATTGCCCTTTTCGTCGTCGACCTCGATATTCCATTCCCCATCACCATATTCATTGACGAGCCGGAACACGCCATCTTCATCCGGTTCTTCAATATGGTCGACGCCGGTGAAGCATCTGGCATCCCAGACAAACTCTGAATAGCGCCCCTGGCGTCCAGGGAAAACGTAGCGGGTCCAGGCGCGAGCCTGGAATGCTTGGTCTTCCACTTCGTCCCGATTATCGGGATTGGCCCTGCGAACATGGACCGTTTCCATCTCGTCCGCGCCCATTTTATGATTGAAGACAACGTCATGGATGACGCCAAGGCCAACGTCGTGCAGCGCATGCGTCGCCCGTTCCAGCGCGGCGCGATCACCATATTTGGTGGCGATGGATCCTTTTTGATCGAATTCGCCCAGGTCAAAAAGATCATAGCTGTCATAGCCTACGGAATAGCCGCCTGCAGCCCCTTTATAGGCCGGGGGTAGCCAGACGTCCGTCACACCCAACTCCTTGAGATCCTCCGCTTTTTGAGCGACCTCGTCCCAGAGCTGGCCTCCATCAGGATAGTACCAGTGGAAAAACTGAAGCAGCGTGCGTCCGGCCATGAAAGCTCCCGTTCCAACATAAGTCGCTGCCGCTAAACGAGCGCATGGGACAGGAGTTGCAGAGGCCGAATTGCTTGCCGATTTTGCGCGGGGCGCTTCGCGACGGCTGCACAAATTCGAGCCATAGAAAGCGTGCGCCGCTTGCTCATGATTCCCGTTTGGGGGCTGCAAGAGGAGAAAATCCGGAACCACGTCGCTCCACGGGAGATTAGAGCGACTATGGAGAAGTGAGAGGAAGCATCATGTGGATATTCATCCTGGCTATCGCGGCAGCCGCGCAGCCGCAGGCCACGACTATGCAAGGCAATGGTCACCACGCGAATGATGCGCGGCGCACGCAGGAGGAGCAGTCCAAAATCCAGCCGATCCACGGTCAGGAGGCGCAGCCCGACGACCGCGCCCTGGGCGAACGGTCGGGACCTGAGGAGGATCGGAATGCTGACGGAGCCTTGATGCCCGGCGCGCCAGGAACAAACAATCCGACCATCCCCGACGACGCCTGAAAATCTCCGCCTTCAGGGACATCTTGCGTCGACCTGAGGCGCGTGGTCAGGTGCTGCGCGGAAATGGTGGCGGAGCGCTGCGCAAAAATTGCGCTTATTCGGCGAGTAGCTCGAGTATCGTATCTCTCAGGGCCGCGGGCGAACAGGGCTTCTCGCACACCGCAGCCTTGGAATATCGCCGTTTGAGATCCGATGCGTCGGCGTGCCCGGAATGGAATATGATCGGAACGCCCGCTTTTTCGAGCAAATCAGCCGCCGGAAAGACCTCGCCATCCTGCAAACGCACGTCGAGCACAGCGCAGGACGGCAGTTGCGCAGTGACCGCCGCGACAGCATCCTTGACAGAGATGTAGGGGCCGTCGACCGAAAAGCCCTGAGCTTCAATGATGTCCTGTACATCGAAGGCAACCAGGAGCTCGTCTTCAACCAGCATGATCGTCTTAGGCATCGGCCAGAACCTTGTCCGGCAGGGTAAGGCTTATCGTGAACATGTCGTCGCTAATATCTCTTTCCACATGCCCGCCCAATTGTCGGGATGATGTCTGGACCAGCAGGGTGCCAAATCCGCTCCCAACGCCGCCATCCTCGCTCAGTCCGTCCCTGCGCGTTTCGCTCCACGTCAACTGGAGGTCATGGTTAAGTTTCCAAACGATGTTCAATCTCCCATCGGAGGCCCCCAGAGCCCCATATTTGACCGAATTGGTCGCCCATTCATGCAGCATCAACGCCAGGGACGAGAGGCAGGAACGCGCGATGAGGATTTCAGGTCCACAGATCGAGATTGCTGCATGATCCCGATAGGGTTCGATGGTTGTCCGAACCAACTCTTCCAGATTGATGGCCTGTACTTCCCCCGTTGGCGAAGCAAGGGAATGCGCACGTCCCAAGGCTGCAATACGCTCTCTTAGATCGGCGGCGTAGGCACGCACATCATCATGAATCCGCGCGCCAGCGGAGACCATTCCGCCCACGATCGCGAACAGATTCTTCACGCGATGATTCATTTCGCGCAGCATCAGTTCACGCGTCTCGGCGAGCATATATTCCGACGTTACATCGATAGAGACGCCGACCAGATGACGGACTGAGCCATCGCTCACGATCCTGCCGAAACTCTTGATGCGACGCGTTTGGCCGTTCTCGACGACGCGATAGCTCGCTTCGAAATCGCCCCCTTGCGCGACAACTTCCGCCAATGCTGCATCGAAAGCTTCACGGTCGTCGGGATGCAGTCGCGCCAGGCGCCGGTCACCATCGGTTGAAGCGATGTCGGGCGCTATTCCCAGGATGGAACGCCCATGGTCGTCGATGATCGCCTCGCCCGTGTCGACATTATATTCCCATGTTGCAACGCCGCCGGCCCGAATGGCCATACCAAGGCGCTCACGTTCGGCCGCAAGATCGCGCTCGAGAGACAATGCGTCAGTGATGTCCGTAAGGACGAGCGTCGCGCCGTCCGTTGATCCGCTCTGGGTTCTGTAAGGCAATGTTCGAAGCGAAAGGGTTCTCGCGCCATCGCGGGTCGTGACACGCCTCTGGATCACAGGATGCCCCTCTGACACGGACCGTGCATCATCAAGATAGAGCGTCCCTGCAAGGCGTGACGTGACATCCTCCAATGGTCGTCCGCGGTCGCTGGGCTGAAGCGGAAAAAGGGCCGTCGCAGCTTCGGTGTAGCTCCTGATCTGCAGTTTTCCATCGAGCACAATCACTGCCAGATCGGTCGACTCGAAGAAATTTCGAAGGTCGGAATTTGCAACAGTCAGCTGGTCAACTTTTGATTTCAGCTCATCATTTACGGTTGTGAGCTCCTCGTTGGTGGACTGAAGCTCCTCATTCATCGACATCATTTCTTCGTTGGAGCTTTTCAGTTCCTCATTCGCCGTCTCCAATTCTTCGACAGCGGTACGCAGGCGGTGCCGCGTGACACGAAGCTCGTCCTCCAATGCATCGAGATGATCATCGCTTGCGTCCAGTTCGCCGACATCCTGATCAAGCGCTGGGCGGAAAGGCGCGGTGTCGCGGAAAACGAAAAGTAGCGTGCCATCGGTCAGTGGATCGCAGATGACATCGATCTGCTGCATGCCATATTCGGACATGACCTGCACATCACGCGCAACGACCCGCTTTCGACTGTCGCGCGCCTCGCGCAGTAGCGGCCCAAGAACGTTGCGAAGCCCAGCACGGGCAAGACCAATCGCGCTCGAGCCTCCCGTCCGTGTGACCGGAAAATCAAAATAGCGGCCGAGCCGACCATAGGCAGAGATTATGGCGCCATCCTGATCTAGCACGAGACTAGCGGGCGTATAACGCTCGACGAGGCGACGGACCGCTATGGTCTCATCGCTTGCCGACCGACCCGACGGCCTGTTGCCGGAACCCGTTGCGGGTTGATCGCGAAGCCTGCCGCCACCCGGCAGATCGATCGGATAATTGGGTGGCCCAGGCGCGCGTTGGAAAAGGCGCGCCTGTTGATCGATCGCCGGGAAGAGATGCTCGAATCTCCCGACACTTTCGGACGGTCCAAGAAACAGATATCCATTTGGTCGAACAGCATAATGCAGGATCGGCATGACCGTTTGCTGCAGCCGATCATCGAAATAGATGAGAAGATTGCGGCAGGAGACCAGATCGATGCGCGAGAAGGGCGGATCCTTGACCAGGCTATGACTGGAGAAGCGGATCATGTCCCGCAATTGGGGAACGATCGTGAATCTTTCTGCGTGAGGGATCGCATATTGCTCGCGCAGCGCCAGAGGAATATCTGCAAGCGCAGACGCAGGATATACTCCTTCACGCGCAATCTGCAGCATCTGCTCATCAATATCCGTAGCGAAGATCTGCACGGATGCCGGCAGAATATTTCGCTTCCGCGCAGCTTCGGCGAAGAGCATCGCAATGCTGTAGGCCTCTTCGCCAGAGGAACAGCCTGGCACCCATACCCTGATTTCCTCGCCATCGGCCTGATCGACCAGCGGCTCGATGACCGTGATCCTCAGACGCTCGAACAGATCTGCGTCCCGGAAAAATCGGGTGACGTTGATCAGGAGATCGCGAAACAGCGCCTCGCATTCGTCCCTGTCGCTTTTTATCCGCGAAAGATAGCTGTGGCCCGACGTGATCCCCAGCACATGCATGCGCCGTTCGACCCTCCTGATAAGGGTCGTGCGTTTGTAACCCGAAAAATCATGGCCCACCGCAGTCCGCAGGGTCTTGCACAGATCATCGACATGATCGGCGACCAGCGCAGCTTCCCGCTCGGGTGTTTCGGCCGTGGCACGGTGCTGGAAAAATCCTTCCAGACACTGAATTATCTCGCTTGGACGTTTGACGAAATCGACCAGTCCGGTTCCCACAGCAGACAGCGGCATGCCATCATATTTTGCCGTTTCAGGATCCTGCACGACACACAGCCCGCCATTTTCCTTCACGGCACGCAAGCCCATGGTCCCGTCAGCGCCGGTACCTGAAAGTATGACGCAGGCGGCATCCGCCTGCTTGTCCGACGCGAGGGAGATGAAGAAATCATCTATCGGTCTGCGAAGACCGCGGGGCTGCGCGAAGTCGGTCAGCTCCAACATGCCTTCGCGTATGACCAGGCCGCGACCGGGAGGGATGATGTAAACCTTGTCAGCCTCTATCTGCTCACCACCCTCGCACTGGAGAACTTCCAGGGTCGTGTGGCGGTCCAGCAATTGCGCCAGCATGCTCTCATGATTGGGATCAAGATGCTGAACGATGACGAAGGACATGCCGGTCTGGCCACGGGCTGACGCCAGCATTTCGCGCAGGGCCTCAAGCCCGCCCGCCGAAGCGCCGATGCCCACGATCGGCAACCGGCTGGGGTTAGCTGTCTCACCGCTCAAAGGAAATCGCCATTGTCCAGATCCGACAATATGAGCTTGGCCTGTGCTATGGTGGCCACCGTATTCGCGATTGTCATCAGCGAACCTTCAACCACGATCCCGCTTTCCGCGAGGACCGGACTCAATCGGTCAAGCGTACGCTCAAGGTCGAGATCATAATCCGCCAGTCGATCCGGCTGGGTGCGACTGACATCGAATTGAGACGCAAAAATATAGCGCACCTGGCCCGACTGAGCGCGAAGTTTCGTCATGTAGAGAAGATTGACGAAGGGGCGCCCGTCCTTCCGGAAATTGACGATGGACGTCCGCACGTTCGCCTGCCCATCGTCATGGAGGAACGACCGTATCTGCGCGCGGGCCTCTTCATTCCGGCTGCGTCCCTGCAAGAACCTGCAATTGCGGCCGACGATCTCGCTCGTCGCATAGCCGGTAAGGTTCCTGAAGCCCTCATTCGTCAACAGCAGCTCATGATCGCCCTCTGCGCGGCCGAGCGACAAAGCCACAGGCGAGCTGTCAAAATAGGTTGCCAGCTGCTCTGGGAGGATTGCGCGCATCAGAACTCCATAAGTTGATCCGCACGCACAACGCCCGGCCCTTTCATCGGCTCCGCGATACCCTTGGCTTATCGTCGAAACAAGCCGACCCGATTGAGCCATGCCGCCATCTGGGCAGAAAATGATGATGTTATAGGTTGGCCTGTTCCTCCTCCGAAAGATCTGCGTCAGGCGGGTAGTAAAGTTCAGCGCATTCCGCGCGCAGGCATCCCCCCTCTATCGAGATATCATCGCGATAGGCTTCTGCTACGAAATCCAGCGTGTCGACATGCCTTGCCTCGAAATACATCTGATGAACATCATGCCTTCCAGCGCCGTAAACGACCCTTCCGACCTTTGCCCAGATCGATGCCATCGTGCACATTCCACATGGCTGAAGCGTCGAATAAAGCGTTGCGCCGCGCAGCTCCATGTCACCGCTATTCTCGCAACCGCGTCTGATCGCCATCATTTCTGCATGGGCTGTCGCGTCGGGCAACTCCTGAGTCTGATTGCGTTCGCCGGCTATCATCCTCCCATCCAGCACGATCACGCAGCCCAGAGGGGAGGTTGAAGGATCAGACCCTTTTGAACGCGCAATCGCGATAGCCTCGCGCATCCATGCTTCGTCTTCGGGCTGAATCATTTGGTCCTCCTCGTCCTGACACGTTCCTCAGGACTGCTAAGATGTTGGCGCCGCGCACCGACCTCATGTCGGCGCCAGCTGCTTTGGATGTGCCAACGAAATGAATCTGTCGTCCCGGACAGCTCAGCACAGAATTGTCCGCATGCGCACTAATGGCGCGCATGCGGACTTATTAGCTGATCTCAGGCGAGATCGCGGATTTTCGGCTCTCGCGCCCAGTGCCGCTTGGGGCCCTTGTCCAGCAGCATCTCGTTTGGAATGACGCCGTCGTCCTTTTCCACCCCCGCTTTGTCGAGGATGATCTGCGTGCCGGGGCAATGGGCGATGGTCTTGCAATGGCCATAGGCGTCCATGAACCATTGGACCGCAGCGCCTTGCTTCGACAATATTTCCGCGCTTTGCGGCATCAGCACGGAGGCAATCGCATCGAACAGCACGGAGGGTGAGCCATCGAGCTTGCCGTCCGCTTCGAGCGTTCCGCCCTTGACCTTGAGGGGACCAATCTTGGGCGCAACCAGAAAGACGCTGCCGCCTGCTTTCTCCACGCCCGTCTTGAGCTTCTCCACCATCGCCTTGTCGGAGCCTTCGGCAAACAGAATTCCGACCTTGCGGCCGGCGAAGCCATCCTTGGCATTCTTCTGGATAGAAAGAGCGTCGGAGATGGGCATCTCCACAAGGTCTCGGGCTGCTGGCGCCTTTTCAGGCAGAGCGATCGACAGCCCGTCGGCGACTCGTTGCGCCAGATCCTCGTCAATGTTGCGCAGACGCGAGAGCACCCGAAGCCGCACATGAGGCATCACCACCTTCGACAACTCGAAGACAATGGCCGATGCGATGTGCGCCTGTTCATTCTCGGTCTGCGACAGATAGAACATCCGCGCCTGACTATAATGATCGGCAAATGTTTCGGCACGTATCCGCATCTTGTCAGTGGGATCGTTGCGTTCTCCATTATCGCTAAAGGATGTGAAGCCGGTTTCGGGCGCAACGCGCGGACCACTATCCTCGCCCGCCTCGTTCAGGCTGTTCGGCTCGTAATTGGCGCGCCCCTTGGGGACCAGCGTCTGCATCAACCCGTCGCGCTGCATATTGTGGAAGGGGCATTTGGGCGCATTGATCGGGATCTGATGGAAGTTGGTCGTTCCCAAACGCGACTTTTGCGTATCGAGATAAGAGAAAAGCCGCCCCTGCAGCAGGGGGTCATTCGTGAAGTCGATGCCTGGAATGACGTTGCTGGGCAGGAAGGCCACCTGCTCTGTCTCGGCAAAGAAATTGTCGACATTGCGATTGAGCGTGAGGCGCCCGATGATCTCGACAGGAATATCCTCTTCCGGGATCAGCTTGGTTGCATCCAGCACATCATAGGGCTGTTCTGCCGCCCAAGCCTCATCGAAAATCTGCACGCCCAGGTCCCAGGCGGGATAATCGCCGCTGGCAATGGCTTCGTACAGATCGCGGCGATGAAAATCGGGGTCGGCGCCTGCCGTCTTGACAGCCTCGTCCCAGACCTGGGACGCAACGCCCAGAACCGGCTTCCAGTGGAATTTCACGAACTTGCCGTCGCCGTCTTGATTGATGAAGCGGAAGCTGTGGACGCCAAATCCTTCCATCATCCGCAGCGAACGAGGAATGGCCCGATCGGACATGGCCCACATGATCATGTGCATGCTCTCGGGCATGAGCGACACAAAATCCCAGAAGGTGTCATGGGCGCTCGCAGCCTGGGGATAGCCCCGATCCGCTTCCATTTTCACCGAATGGATCAGGTCAGGAAATTTCATCGCATCCTGAATGAAGAATACCGGGATGTTGTTGCCGACCAGGTCCCAGTTGCCGGCTTCCGTGTAGAATTTCACAGCAAAGCCGCGCACATCGCGCGGTGTATCAACGGAACCCGCGCCACCGGCCACAGTGGAGAAACGAACGAACACTGGGCAGCTAGCACCCTTCTTCTGGAAAATGCTCGCTTTGGTCACATCGGGAATGGCCTTGGTGCACTCGAAAATCCCATGGGCGCCAGAGCCGCGTGCATGGACGATCCGTTCAGGGATGCGTTCATGGTCAAAATGGAAGATTTTCTCGCGCAGGACGAAATCTTCCAGCAGCGTGGGACCGCGGGCGCCGGCCTTCAGACTATTCTGATTGTCTGCGATCCGATGCCCGAAATTGTCTGTCAGGGCATCACCGGAGCGCTCATCCTGCAACCTCTGCTGCGTCTCTCCGCCTTCTCCGACCATCGTCTCATAATCGGGACTTCCAGCTCCGGGCTGGTGATCGGCAAGACCATTTTCCAGAGCAGCATCACTTTTGGGACCCGAAGCGGCCATATCAATTCTCCCTGACGCGCATGATAGGCTGCGATTGTCGCAGCAGACAGACCTCTAACCGGAAGCGGGAGGCTGGGTTCCGGCGGGAGGCGAGAAGATGTCCAGGACCAATCTGGATCAATATGAATCTTCCATAGCGACCGCGCGGCACTGGGGCGCGTGATGTCTGCGGCCAGAACTCACCGGAACTTTTCGTGCATATGCCTCTTTTGGCGTGAAGCGCGGCCGATGATGGCGGCATGGGAGCGATGATGACTGTCACATATCGTGGGCCGCAGATATTGCCGCGTGGGTCGCAAGTTCAGGGCCCGGCCAGGGAACCGTCCGATATCGAGTTGCTTCACGCGATCAGCGTTACGCTCATCGCCGAGAATGATCGGTTCGAACTCTATGGCAAGATCGTGGAGGCCGCTGTTGCCATCACCGGCTCCCAGTTCGGGACGATGCAACTCCTTTGCCCCGCCGATGACCCTTCGGGACATGGGGGGCAACTCCAGTTGCTGGCGCACAGAGGCCTGCCGGCAGAAGCGGTCGGGTTCTGGCAGTGGGTCAGTCCAGCAGCCTACAGCAGTTGCACGCTAGCCCTGAAAATGGGTCAGCGCGCCATTGTTCCTGATTTCGAGAAATGGGCCGATATCGCCGGGACTGCCGACCTCGATGCGTTTCGCGCCGCGGGCATCCGCTCGGCTCAGACCACGCCGCTTCTCTCGCGCACCGGCCGCTTGCTCGGCATGATCTCCACCCATTGGGATCGTCCGCATCATCCTTCCGAGCGGGACCTGCGTCTGCTCGATATCCTCGCCCGGCAGGCCGCAGACCTTCTGGAGCGGACCATTGCGGAAGAACAGCTGCGCCTGCTCAATGACACGCTGGAGGCGCGTGTCGAGGAGCGTTCGCGCGAACTGTCCTCGGCTCAGGATCAGCTTCGCCAACTTCAGAAGATGGAAGCGATCGGGCAACTGACAGGCGGCGTTGCGCATGATTTCAACAATCTTCTCACCATCATCCGTGGGGCCGCCGACCTTCTCGCGACCCGCGAGCTGCCGCGCGAGAAGCAGAAGAAATATATTGATGCCATCTCGGAGACCGCGGACCGTGCGGCGAAGCTGACGAGCCAGCTTCTCGCTTTTGCGCGCCGCCAGGCCCTTCGACCAGAGACGTTCAATGCCGCGCGCAAGGTTGAAGCCGTTGCGGATATGCTTCGAACGGTCGTGGGTTCGCGCATTGCCCTTGTTGTCGACCCGATCTGCACCTCCTGTTTTGTCGAAGTCGATGCGAGCCAGTTCGAAACCGCGCTGATCAACATGGCGGTGAACGCACGCGACGCGATGAATGGAGAGGGACGGATTACCCTGTCGGTGGAAGCGGCCGGATCAATCCCGGCCCGCGGCGGCCTCGCGGCTGCCAGGGGCGATTTCGTCAGGATTTCCGTGACGGATGAGGGTTTGGGCATGAGCGAAGGGCAGATAGAACATATATTCGAGCCATTCTTCACGACCAAGGAAGTGGGCAAGGGTACGGGTTTGGGGCTGAGCCAGGTCTATGGCTTTATCAAACAGTCCGGTGGCGAGATCGACGTTGCAAGTCGGTTGGGTATCGGGACGACGTTCAGCCTCTATCTGCCGCGGGCTGCCGCGCCACATTCCCTGGAGGATGTCACGCCGTCAGGACGTTGCGCCATCCAGCATGCGAATATTCTGATCGTCGAGGATAATGAGCCGGTCGGAGACTTCGCTTCGCAGCTCCTCGAGGATCTTGGTTACAAGACGTGGCGTGCGGCCAATGCTCCTGAAGCGATCGCGGTGCTTGAGCGTTCGCACCGCAATATCGATATCGTTTTTTCAGATGTCGTCATGCCCGGGATCGATGGTCTGGAGCTTGGGCGTCAGATCCGGGCGCGCTGGCCGGAAATCCCCGTGGTGCTCACCAGTGGCTATAGCCATGTCTTGGCTGATGATAGCCGCCATGGCTTTCCACTTCTGCACAAACCCTATTCGGTGAATGAACTGTCCCGACTGTTGGGAGAGATATGCATCGGCGAAGAACGAAAGCATCAGGCGGTAATATAGCCCCTGCGAAGATACCAATTATTGCAAATATAATTGAATAGATCATCTTTTGATCAAATAATGAAGGTTTAACATTTGTCGGATGATTTCTGGACAAAGAAACCATCGAATGACCTGTAGATTTTCATGTCTAGATCGCGCCTCGAATTGGAAAGGCAGTTATGCTCATTCGTGCTGGCTATGAACTGGTCCTGGAAACCGGTGCTCCTACGCCGTTAATTTCTCTCCTCACGATCCGACCGTCTAGGTTTCCCGATCTTTGTACCCCACACAGGATAAGGACAGGCGCGCCGATCCCGACCCATGATTACCGTGACAGCTTTGGCAATATCTGCACACGCATGACCCTGCCGGCAGGGCGCACTACCCTGTCATGTGACTTCACCATTGCCGATAGCGGCCTGCACGATCGCCAAAGTCCATCGGCAGTCCAGCATGAAGTTCGGGATTTGCCCTCGGACGTCCTTATCTATCTCATGGGAAGCCGTTATTGCGAGACCGATCTCCTCTGCCAGAAAGCCTGGTATCATTTCGGCCATATCGCGCCCGGGTGGCAGCGTGTGCAGTCCATTGTCGATTTCGTGCACCAGCATCTGACCTACGGATATCAATATGCGCGATGCACCAGAACCGCTTGGGAGGCATATAATGAGCGGGTTGGCGTATGCCGGGACTTCGCCCATCTTGCAGTGGCCCTATGCCGGTGCATGAACATTCCGGCACGATATTGCAGCGGATATCTTGGCGATATCGGCGTCGATCCGGTTGATGTCCCAATGGATTTCCACGCCTGGTTCGAAGTGTATCTGGGTGGTGAGTGGCACAGTTTCGATGCGCGGCATCATGTCCCTCGCATAGGGCGCATCCTGATGGCGTGCGGACGCGACGCAGCCGATACCGCTTTGACCACGGCGTTCGGTCCGATGCGACTGGCCTCGTTCAAGGTTCATACTGATGAGGTGATCCAGACCGGGCAGCATGTCGACACCCCGCTGACCATCGCCGCCTGACAAGGTCCCTCGATGGGTCTGCTACCCTTGCATGAGGACATGCAGCCCGCTTCTGTCGTTATGCGATCACCATGAATGCCATGTGCAGCGCGGCGGTTGGCGCGAGGCGTGATTGGCCTCAACCCGCGGTTCATTCTTGGCAAATCAGCTTGCGCGCCAGGGGCGTTCAAGCGTCGAGTAGATGCCTTGCTCGCATCAAGGCCGTTCCGTCGGGCGCGCGTCCCAGGAAGGCCCGGAAAGACTCCATGGGATCGCGGCTATTTCCTGCAGCGAGTATCTCTTCGCGGAACCGCGATGCGAGACGGGGGTCAAAAATATTACCGGTTGCGACAAAAGCCTCAAATGCGTCGGCATCCAATGCTTCGGACCAGGCATAGCTATAATAGGCAGCCGAATAGCCACCATCAAAGATATGCGTGAAACAGGGAAAGCGATGGCGCAACCCGACCGCGCGGGGCATTGCGAGCGCATCAAGCTGCGCCTCGACAAATGCGCGAGGATCGATCTGAGCGTCCGGATTCTGGTGGATGGCAAGGTCCAGCAATGCGCAGCCGATCAATTCTACGGTGGCAAAGCCCTGACCATAAGCCTCCGCCTCGCGAATGGCGCTGATCAGATCGTCCGGCATCCCAAGACCGGCGAGCACCTGCGGGCTGACAATCCAGTTCTCCATGAACTTGCTCGGAAACTCCACGAAGTCGCGGGCAACCGCAGTTCCGGATTGGCTGGGGTAGGTGACCCGTGAAAGAAGCCCATGCAATGCATGGCCAAATTCATGAAACAAGGTGCGCGCCTCATCAATCGAAAGGCGGGTCGCACCCCGGTCGGGTGGCGGAGCAGCGGCAAAATTGGCGACCAGATAGACGATCGGGCGCACGTCGCCATCCATCGCTTCTTGCACCCGCAGGCTTCCCATCCAGGCGCCACCATGTTTTTCCGGGCGGGCCAGATAGTCGGTGAAGAGCAGACCCACAGTGCTCCCGTTGCTATCCTTCACTTCCCAGGCCCAGACGTCCGGATGATAGCCTTCTATGTCCGCACGCCTGTAGAAGCTCAGGCCATAAAGTCGGCCGGCTGTGTCGAATGCTGCCTGCCGCACCGCATCGAGCCGCAAATGCTCCGCAGCTGCCGCAGTATCGAGTGCGTAACGGGTGCGTCGTACCTGTTCCGCGTAAAAGCGCCAGTCCCAGGGCGCGAGGCGGACATCGCCGCCCTCCGCATCGATCAATGCCTGCAGTTCAGCAGCTTCCTGCGCTGCGCGCCGTTTGCCCGGCTCCCACAGCTGGCGCATCAGCGCGCTCGCTGCTGCCGGATCATGCGCCATGCTGTCGGCCAGCGCATAATGCGCATGGTCGGCATAGCCCAGCAGGACCGCCCTTTCCCTGCGCAACGCGAGCATTTCGGCGATGATGGGCCAATTATCATGTTGGTCGCCGTCGCAACGGGCGGTGAAGGCGCGCCATAGGGCCTCGCGCAAGTCGCGCCTCTTCGAAAAGGTCAGAAATGCCTCCAGGTCGGTGCGATCGAGCGTTATGTGATAACGGTCCTGCAACCCCTTGGCTGCTGCTCGCGCCGCAGCCGCCTCGCATATTGCGCTCGGCAGTCCCTCAAGCTCATTCTGCTCCAGATCAAGCACCCATGCATTTGTTGCGGCAAGCACATTCTGCCCGAATTGAACTGCTAGGGCAGACAGGCGAGCCTCGATGGCGGCAAAGCGGTCCTTGCCAGCCCTCGTCAATGCTGCGCCGCCTCTAAGGAAGCTTGCATGGCTATCCTCCACGAGGCGGACCTGTTCCGGGGTGAGGCCGATCTCGTGCCGTGAAGCATGGACTGCGAAGACGCGCGCTGCCAATTGGTCATTATGGCTTATGGCGACGGCATGCGCGCTAAGTCGCGCCGAAATCTCAGCTTCCGCCTCGCGTATGGCCAGCGTGCCCTTCGCCGAGGACAGGGCCCAGAACAACCGCCGGACGCGCGCGAGCGGCTCCCCCGACCGTTCCAGTGCGGCAATCGTATTCTCGAAGGTCGCGGGCGCGACCTGCTCGCAAATCGCATCAAGTTCAGCCTTGTGCCAGGCGATGCTGGTCGTGACCGCGCGAAGGAACTGGTCATCGCCTATCCGCGCAAAAGGTGGCGCGCCAAGCGGGCCAGTCCAGGGTTGGAGAAGCGGGTCGCTTTGCTCAGTCAAGGGCGGTTACTTCCTGGGTGTGCACCTGAAATCGCACCAGATTTGCCAGGCCAAAAGCCGTCGTCAAGGCTACGTCGGTGGCGTCGCGCCCGCGCGCCATCAGGATCCGGCCGATGCGCGGGCGATTATGGCGCGCATCATGGGTATACCAGGCGCCATCGATATAGACATCGAACCATGCGCTGAAATCCATCGGAGCATCTACCGGAGGCACGCCGATGTCGCCGAGATAACCGGTGCAATAGCGAGCGGGAATATTCATGCAGCGGCACAAGGTTATGGCGAGATGGGCGAAGTCACGGCACACGCCCTTTCGCTCCTGATAGCCATTCCAGGCGGTCTTGTCGGCGCGCGCATGCTGATAGCCAAATTCAATATGATGATGCACGAAGCCCACGATCGCCTCCACCCTTTCCCGCGCGCTGGCCAGATGACCAAATTGAGCCCATGCCACGTCCATCAGACGGTCGGTTTCGCAATAGCGGCTGCCCAGAAGAAAGGGCATGACGGCATCTGGAAGCTCTTCCACCGGCATCTGAGGACCACTGGGCGAGCGCTGGTCGGGATCTCCGCTATCCTCGATCACAAAGTCGCATGACAAGCGCACATTGCCCGGTGGGATGGTGAGCCGGGTGGCGACATTGCCGAACCCGTCCTCGAATTGATAAAGCGGAATGTCGGGCGCCGCTATCAGCCGCTGCGGTGTTCGCAGATCCTGATGGCGCGATGGATGCAGGCTGAGCATGGCCATCATCGCCGTCCGGTTCTCGGTCGAGAATTCGATATCATAGCCGCACCGGATCAGCATGTCGGGTTCGTTTCCTGATTGCCGGCAAGCCGGCTGTTGATGGCGCCATGGCCGGAGAGGGAGAATGGTTCTGGATCGGCACGATTGACGTTGACGCTCACATCCATCCCCAGAAAGCTTGCAGGGAGGCCGAACCAGGTGCCCGACAACGGTAGCGCCTGATACGGGTCGCGTGCGATCGCCACGCGGATCAAGCCGCGATTGCCGATGATCCCATTTGTCGGATCGAATTCCACCCAGCCAGATCCGGGCAGGAAGATACGGACCCAGGCGTGGGTGTTGCCGCCACCGACCAGCCCTTCGGTGCGCGATGGATTATAGACATAGCCCGACACGAAGCGGGCGGCGAAGCCCAGCGCCCTGACAGCCTCAATCATCAGCACGGCGAAGTCACGGCAGGTCCCCTGCCGCTTGCGCAACGTCTCCATAGGAGATTGGGTGCCCTTTTCATGTCGTGGCACATAGGTGAAGTCACGCTGGATGCCTGTCGCTATCCGCGTCAGGAGATCGATGGTCGCTGTATCTCCATGATTGCTGACGAAACCTCTGGCCCAATTGTCGACGATCCGCTCGGGATCGAGATGGTTTCGTTCGATCGACCGCAACAGATCGGGCATGTCTTCCGATGAATAGGTGAAGGGGAAAAGCCGGGCATAGGGTTCGACGTCGACCTGCTGCTGCGTCAAGGGCGCATGCTCGAGCGTAACCTCGCTCGCGACATTCAGCTGCGACGTGCGTTTGTCGAACAGAGCAATGGCCACGGAATTTCCGAACACATCATGCAGCCAGCGCAATTCACAAGGTTGGGGATCGATGTCGAGCCGCGCGCGGAGCAGTCGCTGGTCGAAGGCCTCACGCGGCCGCATCATGATGCGATGTTCGCCTAGCGACACCGATTGCTGATAGCGATAAGTCGTCACATGTTCGATTGTGAGCAACGGCATGAGAGGAAGTTCCCAATGGGCAGGGAGAAACCATGAATCTACTGGTGCCAGCCGATCCCGCGCCCTTCACCGTCATCAACGCGAACGGCTCCTCCCCGTTCCTCCTGACCGGAGATCATGCAGGGCTCGCAATTCCTTCAGCCCTGGGTGATCTTGGCGTAGGCCCGGCGGATTGGTCTCGGCATATCGCGATCGACATAGGCGTGAGAGAAATGGGGCTGGAACTCGCGCGTCTCCTCGATGCCCCTTTCATCTTCCAGAATTATTCGCGATTGGTGATCGACTGTAATCGCGATCCCGCGCGCGACGACGCGATACCTGCGTTGTCCGATGGGACCGATATTGGTGGCAATCAGGGTTTGACTGAAACCGACAGACTGGCGCGTGTCGCCTCCATCCATGCTCCATATCATGCCAGCATTTCAGAAATGATCTCTGCTCGGCTGGCAGCGGGGCAGGAGACGATCCTGTTCGCGCTCCACAGTTTCACCCCGATACTGGACGAGATCAGGCGCCCCTGGTCGGTGGGCGTCTTGCACGCCGCCGGCCGGATCGATTTTGCGACCTGCCTGCTGGACGCGCTACGCCGGTTGCCGATCGAGGTGGGCGACAATGCTCCCTATGCCATGGATGAAACCGATTACAGCATGCCCTTCCACGCCCTTTCAAATGACCTTCGCTACGCTGAAATCGAGGTCAGGCAGGACCTTATTTCCCAAGGCGAGGGGCAATCCTTCTGGGCGGCGCAACTGCGCGATGCGATGGAAGAGGCCTGGCAGCGGCTCACATAGAATATGCTGACACAATGGTGAGCGCATCGCCTCGCGCTGTTGAAGAGAAGTCATAGGCCATCAGGCGTTGACGGCCAGCAGACACTGTTCCTGACCCAAAGTCGCTTCGTCCGACATTGTTGCGATGCCCCGCCACCACTCGATGCCCGGACTGCGGAACATTGCAAGGCAACCCGTTCTGGGGCGGGCATTCCAGTGCATGCCGTCAAACGCAAAACGCCAATAAGGATCGCAGTTGAGCGGTACATGCCAGAATGCAGGCTCTTCGCTCGCGCTGTCTGCGTGCAGGATACGAAGCTCGCTCGGTACATCCCGACGGCTGCCATCGGGGAAGCGAACCTCGATCGTCATGCACAAGCCTCCAAAATCCTGCAAAGAGCGCAGTAGCCCACGCAAAACGCCTTGGTGTTCAACGGGTTCACAGTGCGGGAAGAAAATCTCGAGATCATGTCGATGAGCGCGGCACATTCTGGCTGAATGGGAAAACGGGCCCGCTGTAGTTGCCCGCTCTACCCCATGGCAGCGCCCATCTTCCACTCAAGACGCATGCGGCCCAGAAGCGGCCGTGCGATCAGCCTTTTGCGCCCTGGGGGAAGGCCATGCCTCCTTCCCTTCCCCCAGGATTGAGTGGTAATTTTCAGAAGTGGAAAATGACGCCAGCCATGGGACGGAAACTGTCCCAATCATAAGTGTCGACCTGCACGCGCAGGCGCACGCCGCTGCTGCCAGTGACCCCGCCAAGGCCGATCTCCTTTGGCCCTACTTCGACACCCGCACCGTACATCCAGTCCTTCTCGTCGGGCCAGCCGCCTTTGCCATTGACCCACTGATAGCCGGCCGAGGCGTAGATCAAACCGCTCTCGCCTGCGCGGGCGCCTACACGGCCCTTCACGCCATATTCCCAGTCGATGTCGCTAAAACCCTTCGAGGCGTTCCCTTCCACCCCGACGAACACCGGCCCGAGCGGCACATTAACGCCCGCGATGCCGCTGATCAGGGCGCCGTTCATGATCGTCTCGCCCGGAACGCTGCCGAACTCGGTCCCGCGGTCGAAAGTGTGATAACCGCCGAGAATGCCGACATAGGGTTCAATACCGAAGGCTTTGCTGCCATCGGGTGCGGTGTCGTCCTGAGCCATGGCAGCAGTCGGCAGTGCCAGGCAGCCCAGCAATGGGAGAATGATCTTCTTCATGATGTACGTCCCTGTTTGATTATTTCCACGAGGCTCAAACTAAAGGGCATGCACCGGGGTTGCCGCGTGCGAAAACAATAATGCTTATGTTGCAATTTTGACACTATCAGGGCGCGTTCGCCAAGGTCTATTGAGGCAGAAGACATGGATGGAGCAGCATTCGAAATATTTATTTCGATATCGTCATGGATTTAGCGGCGGGATTTTCATGAAGCCGTCCGCCGCAACATGATGGCCTTTCTTTTTAACTTGGATTAAATTTCTTGTTTTGTGATCGTGAGATGTTTTTCCGCCTCCGTCAGTCCATGGTGAGCGTTGACGCGAGCCGGGCGGATCGCTGCCCGCAAGTGAGCCAGTGGCCATGCGCCCAGTATATTCACGCATTTTCATGCTAGAGGGGCCGCAATGAATGCGCGGATCCTGACCAGGGGACTATCCCGACATAGGCTTGCGATTAGCTGCGCCATGTTCTCGATCGCACTGTTGATCCTGGGCGGGGCTCAGCCTGCGCGCGCTGAATTGCTACGCATTGGCGATCCTCTATGTCACGCAGTGAGCCGATCGATCGCCCCTGACGACACGCGCCCCTCCCATTTTGTCTGCAATGGTGATCCTGATGGCTATCAGAAGGGCACATTGTGGCTCCATGCCGCCTTGCCCCAGGGTTCGCGCGATCATGAGGATCTGTCGCTGATCATCCACAGCTCTCGATTTGATCGACTGGTCGTGCGCTTCATCTATCGTGACGGTGCCGTCGAGCAGCAACATGTCCGGAGCGGTAATTTCGGGACCTATTGGAGAGCTGGCGGCCAACTCGCGTTCCGCGCACCCTATCGCGACGTTCCTGTCGTGGCCTTCACCTTGAGATTTGACAAAGTGGCGAGCGCGCATCTCCTGCGGATGAGGCTTGTCGAGCGCGGTGAAGAAGCCACCCAGACAACTGGCCTGGCTACCTTGACCGGTGCTGCGCTCGTTCTGCTGATTGTGGGCGCGATTTATAACGCCTCACTGGCTCTTGCCGTTCGTCAGCAACATGCCGGCTGGCAGGCTGCATGGGCATGCTGCATGGTCATATGGGGGGCGTGCTGGTCGCAACTTCATCTGTTCTTCTTTCCCTCCATGGCGGGCGCGGTATCGGCGCAAATCTGCACTGGTCTCTCCTGTCTCGCCATCACGCTCGCCACTTTGAGCGCCGTCACTGCTCTTGAAAAACAGCATCTCGATGCGGGGTTGAGGCGCACCGCCCTGGGCCTCACCGCAAGCGTGTGCGCATTGGGCATCCCGCTTTCGCTGATGCGTTCGGGGCCGTTCGACATGCTCGGCAATCTGCTGGGGTTCCTGGTCCTGGCCAATCTAGCGGCGGTCGCATCCTGTATCGGCCAGGCATGGCGACGGGGAAGCAGCGCGGCGCGGAGCCTGGGTGGGGCCTGGGCACTGCCAATGATCGTCCTTGCGTCGACCAGCTTCTTCGATGCGGACGCCATGTTCTGGGGCGGTGGATCGCAAATTCTGGTCCTGTTCGCAGCGGCCTGGCAAACATTGTGGCTCTCCGCTGCCGCTTCGCGTGCTCATGCCCGGTTGCGGATGGAACGAGACGTCGCGCGGCTCGCAGAGGCTAAGGCCCATGAGCTTGCCCGCCGCGACGTTCTGACAGGGCTGCCAAACCGACGGGGTTTCATGGAAAGAACCGGCAGCATGCTTGAAGGCTTGCCTGTATCAGGCGCGCTGGTCGCTTTGCTCCTGATCGACGTCGATTGGTTCAAGTCGATCAACGATGTCTATGGTCATGAGGCTGGCGATCACGTTCTGGCAGCTATGGGCCGCTGCATCGCGCAGCATGAAAACCCCTCCTGTGCCGTATGTCGTCTGGGCGGGGAGGAGTTTGCGATGATGGTCACAGGAGCTGAAGTTGGGAACATCGAGCAATTTGCACAAACCCTGCGCGGAACCTTGGCCGATCTGAGCCATGGCGACATCATCGGCAATCGCATGGTGACGGTGAGTATCGGTGTAACGGCCTCGGCATCCCGCGTTGACTTTGGCACGCTCTACCGGCTGGCAGATGAAGCGCTTTACGAGGCAAAACGTGGGGGGCGCGATCAGATCGCAATCCGCCTGGGTGAGTGGGCGGGCGCTCGCCGAAATGACAGACCGCTTTTCGCCTGACAGGCTTGCAGCGGGTTGAGGTGTCCCGGCCCGGCAACGCCTCGCCTTTGGCGCGCGCCGGGCTGGCGACCATATCTCAGAACAGAGGCCGGTCCGGCTCGAAGTTCCACAGTCGAGGCCGGTTAGAAGCATCGCGCTGCTCACGTGCGCCGCCACCGGCACGGCGCCGCATTTCTGCAAAAATTATCTGGTCGTCACTGGTATGGCGCTCGCTTTGAATGAGAAGAAAGGCTTCCATCAGGTCCCCCTCATCCCATTGCCGAACCGAACCTGTTTCATTCGACATGCGTCCCAAGCTCCCTGCGCAACTGCACTATCACTGGCGGAGAAGACCTTCTTTGAGGCTATGTCCCGCATCGAAGCTTCGGTCTCATCGCCTGGCTGCCCCCCGAAACTGCTGCTGGAAACTGCTGATAGCTCATATTGGAGAACGCGAACTCCGCCACTGTGTTCCTGTGCACCATTACAGCCCGGAGGTTGCCAGCAAGATTCCCATGGCAACCAATATGCCCAGGAAAGCCTTCTGGCAGAAGCACGGACGTAAAGGAGGGATGAGGGTGAAGAAGGATTTCGAGCTCTATTATTGGCCATTGCCATTCCGCGGACAGTTCATCCGGGCCGCGCTTGCCTTTGCGGGCAAGAGCTGGAACGAACATGATGAGGGTGAGATCGCCGCGCTGATGCAAATGGCTCTGGAGGATCAGCCGGTGCCCTTCATGGGACCACCCCTCCTGGTTGATAATGAAACCGGATTTGCCCTGTCGCAGATGCCAGCAATCATGGTCTATCTGGCAGAGCGTCTTGACCTTGTGCATGGCGGTACCCGCGAACGCGCCTTGACGGTCAAGCTCGTCAATGACGCAAATGATATCATTGACGAGCTGACGCTGGATGGCGGCCGGCAGATGTGGACGGAGGATCGATGGGCCAGCTTTATTCCTCGGCTGGTGAAATGGATGCGCATGTGGGAGGCTGTGGGCACAAGCAGCGGCCTTGAAGCTGGAAAGGGTTTCATGCTCGGCACCGCAAAACCGGATCTGGCCGATATCGTGACCGTGACATTATGGGGCACCATGGCCAGCCGCTTCGGCGCAATCGCTGCCATGCTCTCCCAACATGCGCCTGCAACGATGGGTCTGGTCCAGCGTCTGCGCGCTCATCCTGCCCTGGCGAGGCTCGAGGCAAGAAGCGTGACGCGCTATGGCGAGGCCTATTGCGGCGGGGAAATCGAGAAGTCTCTTCGCGCAGTTCTGCCTGCCGGCGACGGTTGAAACCGAACGCTATCCCCCTTCGGTAAGGTCGCTTCGCATCTGCCCATGGGCTAGGACCGCGAACAGGCCGCTACCACCGATGATGTTGCCAATGAGTGCAGGCAGAGAGAAGCCGAACCAGGCCTGCTGGAAACTGACCTCGCCGCTCAACCAGAGGAAGCTGATCTGGGAAGAACCGGTGACGACATGCGAAAAGCCGCCAAGGCCGATGACATAGGTCAGGAGGAAGATCACCCAGAATTCGCTGCCCCTGGCATTGGGCAGGGCCCAGGCAATCGCGGCCATGATGAAGCCCGCCGGAATGCCGAGCATCAGGGTTTTCGACCAGTCCTGCCATTCGAGCTTGGCGAGAATATCGAGCGCCACGATGCGCTGTTCATGCGTGATGATGATCTCACCGGCCATCAGCGCGCTTACGAGCGTGACGCCGACAAGATTCCCAGCCAGCACGCAGGCCCACAGGCGCGCCAGACGGCCCAGGTTGCTAAGGCTCGGACGGGTCGCGACCGGCAGCACCGCTGTGACCGTGCTTTCGGTAAAGAGCTGGAGCCGCCCCATGATCACGATCAGATATCCGACCGGATAGCCCAGGAGGTAGATGAGGGGCGCCCAGTCCGTGTCGGGCAGCCTTGCCCGCAGGAACAGTTCGGACATGAGCGACAGGGTGATAGCGAGGCCGGCGGCCAGGCCGGAAAGCATGAGTGCGAGGATCGGTCGATCCAGCTCTTCCTCACCCTGGAGCCGCACGACCTCATGGACGACCTTTGCCGAACCCGTACTACGCTCCTCGACATGGGCGGCTTCTTCTGCGTCAAGATCGGGGTGCGGGCTATCCTTGCCGTCCTTCATCTGCTCCATTCCCCTGTCTGTCGAAGCGACCCCTGGCCCGGTCGCCTCTTTCCTGTCCTTACTGTCCGGCACTGCGCAAGGCTCCCAGGATGAGCGCGCGATAGCTATGCTCCCTGACGCCATGGGGCGCATCCAGCCCCATGCGCTCGAGTGCGGCCAATTCCGCTTCGTCGGGCTGACCACTGCGCAGGCCGCGGGCAATCAGGGCGGCCAGCTGGGCGGGCCTGGTCGCATGGTCTGCCAGATATTGCATTACCGGCAGCAGCCGCTGCTCGATCTGCGTAAAGTCCGTGCCGAACGGGAAGGACGGAAATGTCTCCTTGGGCATGGCCGCGCTGATCCGCTCGGGCAGATTATCCCTGTACGCTTCGGGAATGTCCCAGTCGGGCGCTATCTTGCCCGCGGACCGGGCCTTTTCCACAAGTTCGCCCTGAAAGCGGCTGTCGGCGATGGCGATCAGGCGCTGGATGACCTGCTCATCGCTTTGGCCGCGCAGGTCCGCCACGCCATATTCGGTCACGACCATATCGCGCAAATGGCGCGGGATGGTTTCATGGCCATAGCTCCAGACGATATTGGACTGTCTCTCGCCCTTGTGACGCCGGGTGGCAGGCAGCGTGATGATCGAACGCGCGCCGTCGAGCTCGAGCGCTTGCGCGACGAAATTATACTGCCCGCCCACGCCGCTGACGACCTGGCCATCTTCAAGTCCGTCCGAGATCGTGGCGCCCAGCAGCGTGACCATCATGGCGCTGTTGACGAAGCGGGCCTTGTGCCGGGCCTTGCGCTTGGCCGCTTCGTTGCCGAACAGCGCATTGATATAGCTGATCTCGCGCATATGGATGCGATCGCGCAGATCCTCATCCATGTTCCGCAACGCGGCATAGAAGCTGCGCGGGCCAACGAAGAAGCCGCCATGTATGATCGCGCCATCGACTTCACGCTTGACGATGCCGGCCCTTATGAGATCGAGGAAACAGTCGACCAGCATCTCGGTCGGCGCGTATAGGCCTTCCTCAAACGGGCCGGTTTCCCATGGCTTGGGAGCGCCCAGCCGGTCAAGCGTTGCGCGATAGGCATCGGGCCGTTCCTGCCGGAGGATCAGACTGTGGGCGATCGCGTCGCCGATCGCGCCGATGCCGATCTGAAGCGAGCCGCCATCGGCTATCAGCGCGGCCACATGGGCGCCGATGGCGTGCTGGGCAGGGCTTACGGGTTGGCGTGGCGGCCCGAAGAGGGGAAAGCGTGTCTGCGCGCTGTCGAGAATGATTGCGAACCGATCGGACGGGATTTCGGCCGGCCCGCGCATGAAGGGCAATTCGTCATTGACCTGACCGATCAGGGCAAAATCAGCCCGGCCCCGATCGCGCTCGGCAAGCAGGTCGAGGGTCATGTCGCTATTGCAGCTGAGGCTATAGCTGTTTCCCCGTCGCGCCACGATCTGCGCCACGACATTGACGCCCTGGTCGATCAGATAACGCATCGCATGGGTATAGTTGGCCGCGATATAGTGGCGCTGTGCATCTCCATTGCCGAGCCGGCTGCCGGCCTGGAAGAAAAATTCATTCACCTCGATATTGGCCGGCATCTCGCCCGCACGCTGCGCCTGCGCATAAGCAAAGCGCGGATATCCGCCCATTGTCCGCTCGAACACGGGCTCGAGGAAACGACGCTCGAGGTCCGTGCCAAGCGAGGGCTGCTCGAGCGTGAGCGCCGTGAAGATACGCAGCCTGATGGCGCGATCAGCGCTCGCACGGGCGAAGAGGGCATTGACGATATGGGGCGCCTTGCCCAGGCCCAATGGCAGGCCAAGGACGATATGCCCGTCAGTACGAGCGATGATGCGGTCGGCGACCTCCTCTCCCGAACCAAGTTCGAGAGGACCGGTCCCGCCGGTTCTCATTGCAGCATGTCCCAGCCCGGATCGGGCCGGAACCGCTCGCCATGGGCTTCGCGCAGCCCTTCCAGCACGGCTTTGACTTCGCCAATCCCGCGCGCGTGGGCATAATGGAGCGGTCCGCCGCGGAAGGGCGCAAATCCGGTGCCGAAGATCATGGCAGCGTCGATGATATCTGGATCGTCGGTCACCTGCTCGCGCAGGATCGCGGCGGCCATGTTGAGCATCGGCATGATGAGCCGGTCCGCCATCTCCGGCGGGGGCTGCGGGGCGCTGTTCTTGACCGCATGGCCGTCCTTCCAGGCGTATATGCCTTTCCCGGCTTTCCGGCCCAACTGACCCGCCGAGACCTTGTCTGCCAACCATTGCGGCGTGGCAGGCATGGGCCAGTCCAGTTCTCGCTTGAGCATGGCGGCAACCGCAAGGCCGATATCGAGGCCGACCTGATCTGCAAGTTCCAGCGGGCCCATGGGCATGCCGAAATCCATTGCCGCCCTGTCGATCGTCTCGGGCGCGATGCCCTCGTCCATCATCGTCATCGCCTCGACCAGATAGGGGGTAAGGATCCGGTTGACGATGAAGCCTGGGGCGCTACGGGCCGGGGCCGGCAGCTTGCCGATGATGCCGATAAAGGCTCTTGCGCCTGCCTCGACCTGCGGATCGACCCCGTCATGGCTGATGACCTCGACCAGATCGAGCCGCGACACAGGATTGAAGAAATGGATGCCGATCAGCCGCTCGGGATGGCGTAACCCCTCGCGCAATTGCTCAAGCGGAATGGAGGAGGTGTTGGTCGCCAGGATTGCGCCGTCCTTCATACGTGGCTCGGCGCTCGCATAGAGGGTCCGCTTGAGATCAACCTTTTCCGGGGCTGCCTCGATCAGAATGTCGGCCTTGGCGATGCCCGCACCATCCGGGTCAGGGATCAACCGATCCAGCGCATCGCGAACCTTGAGCCGATCTCCATGAGCGAGCTTTTCATACAGCTTCGCAGCTCGGTTAAGGGCCGCGCCAATCGGCCCGGGCTTCACGTCGGAGATGCTGGTGCGCAGGCCGCGCCAGGCGCACCAGGCCGCGATGTCGCCGCCCATCGCGCCCGCACCGATGACATGAACGTGGGCGATCGTCTTATTGCCCGGCCCAGCCAGTGCCTTGAGCTTCTGGCGCAGGAAAAAGGCACGGATGAGATTTTGCGCGCTATTGCTCATCATGAGATGTGCGAAGGAAGTGATCTCCGCCCGTTTCATCGCCTCCTGGTCGCCACCATGAGTTTCCCACAGGTCGATGAGCGCATGGGGCGCGGGATAATGGGCCAAGGGTGCTTTGGCTTCCGCCTGGCTGCGCATCTGCCGCGCTGCCAGATGGCGGACTGGCGCGGCGTCCTTCAGGCGATCCAGCAATGCCTGCCGGCCCTGGTCCATATCTCCTGCAACTGCGGCCATGATGGCGGCGTGGACGTGGCGTTCAGGAACGACCGCATCGACCAGCCCCATGTCTTTCGCGTGGCCAGCATCGATCGACTTGCCGGTCAGCATCAGTTCCATCGCGGCGATCGGGTCGCATAAATGGGTGAAGCGCGCCGTGCCGCCGAGCCCCGGATGTAGGCCAAGCTGCACTTCGGGGAAGCCGAGCCTTGTCCCTTTGATGGCGATGCGCTGGTTACATGCCAGCGCGACCTCAAGGCCGCCACCCATCGCATAGCCGTGGATGACCGCAATGGTTGGAAAGGTCAGCGCTTCGAGACGGTCGACGATCGCATGTGCGGCGGCGATCCGGTCGCGCACCATCGCCTCGTCGCGCATGTCACGAAACTCACTGATATCCGCGCCGGCAAGAAAGCCCTGTTTCTTGCCTGAGCGAATGACCAGCGCCTTCGGCGCTCGGTCGGCGATCATGTCGAGTATATGGCCAAGCTCTTCGAGCACGGCCTGGGACAGAAGATTGGTGTCCGTTCCTTGCTGATCGAGGATAGCCCAGCCAATGTCTTGGGCATCGCGCGTGAAGCGCCAGTGATGCAGGGCCTCCGCGCGATGGGACGCGGGACCGGTCTCGAGATCGCGATCGGCAAGAAAGGACCAGACAGGATCGTTCATCATGGCCTCCTTCACAGCCGTTCGATCAACATGGCGCCGCCCTGGCCGCCGCCAATACATTCGGTGGCGATGCCGCGCCTGAGCCCGAGCCGCTCCATCGCCTGAACCAGATGCAGTGCGATCCGCGTGCCACTCGTGCCCACCGGGTGCCCCAGGGAAATCGCGCCGCCATCGACATTGAGGCGCGAGGGATCGATTCGCCCGGCCGCCCCCTCAAGGCCCAATATGGTGCGACAGAATGCTTCGTCCTCCCACGCGGCAAGGCATGCCAGCACCTGCGCACCGAAGGCTTCATTCAATTCCCACAGGTCGATGTCTGCCAATCCATGACCGTTGCGCTTGAGGAGTGCCGTCGAGGCGAGCACCGGGCCCAGGCCCATGATGGCTGGATCAAGCGCCGACCACTGGCTGTCGACGATCCGCGCGCGGGGCATAAGGCCATGGCGTTCGACGGCCTCTTGCGAGGCGAGGATGGTCCAGCAGGCGCCGTCGCTGATCTGCGAACTATTGCCCGCAGTGACCTTCCCATAAGGACGCTCGAATACCGGCTTGAGGGTCGCGAGCTTCTCTGTGCTGCTGTCGGGCCGCACGCCATCATCCTGGGAATATACGGTCCCATCCTCGGCAAAAGCAGGAAGAAGTTCCCCCTCCAGCCATCCCTCCGCCTGCGCCCTGGCAAGACGCTTGTGGCTTTCGACCGCATAAGCGTCTGCCTCCGCCCTCGATATGGAGAAGAGGTGCGCCAATATTTCCGCGGTCTGGCCCATGCCAAGATCGGTGATGGGATCAGTGAGGCCGCGTTCCAGTCCGATTATGGGCTTGAGGAAGTCGGGGCGAAATCCGCTGGCCGCTTTGAGCGAGGCCAGGGGGTTGTTCTTGTCGCCCTGCATCGCGGCAAACCATTGGACGGCATCCTGCCGAAACACGAGCGGGGCGTGACTGAGCGCCTCAGCACCGCCGGCCAGGATGAGGTCGCTGCCGCCATCGGCGATATATCGGTAGGCAGTGTCCATCGACTGCATGCCTGAACCGCAATTGATCTGAACGGTAAAGGCGGTCGTCTGCGTCCCGCAGCCCAGACGCAGTGCAGCGACGCGCGCCGGATTGGCTTCATCTGCGATGACGTTGACGCACCCCAATATAACCTGATCGAAGTCCGTGGGGGCAAATTTCTGCCTTAGCAGGAGGGGGCGCCCACATTGTACCGCCAGGTCAACAGGCGTGAACGGGCCGGGGCCGCCGCGCGCTTTGAGAAAAGGCGTGCGGGCGCCATCGACAATATAGACCGGCCTGCTCATTCGGCGGCCTGTGCCAGGTCCGATGCAGCAGCATTGCGCTGCAGATCTTCCGGCGCGAAATCATCGACGGCGATGACGTCCGCGACCGCGCGATCTGCCTCTTCAAGCTGCGCTAGCTCTGCGCTCGACAGCAGGCCGCGCTCGCGCGCCTTGGCCCAATCCTTGATCCGCGCCTTGCGCAGCCGGTCGTGGATCGGCTGGGTATCGACCATCAGGCGGAAGGCTTCGGTCAGGCGGGCGACAGGTTCTTCCGGACCGCCGATGAACACATTGTCGATCAGCCGTTCGCGCGCTGGGCAAGGTTCCAGGATGATCTGCGCGCACTGACGGATGGTCCGGTCCGTCGGGCCATGACGACGCCGGCCAAAGGGGAGGATGAACAGGCGCAACATCCAACCCACTGGCCGCGCGGGAAAATTCTCGATGATCTCGACGAACCTTTGCTCGATCGTGGCAAAGCCACTGTCCATGCACCAGGCGAGCAGGGGAAAATCATCATCCTGGCGCCCTTCATCCTCCCAGCGCTTGAGCGCGCCGGACAGAAGATAGAGTTCCGACAGTATGTCGCCCAGTCGGGCAGAGAGAAGTTCCCGCCGCTTGAGCTCGCCGCCCAGGGTCAGGAAGGATATGTCTGATATGAAGGCAAAGGCCGCGGAATAGCGGCTCATCTGGCGATAATAGCGCGTCGCGCGCCCGGCTTTGGGCGCCGGTGCAAACAGGCCGCCGGTCCAGTTACGCGCGAAGGCGCGGATCGCGGTCTTGAGCGCGTGGCCGACATGCTTCCACAGCACATCGTCGAACTGCGCCAGCGCCCGGCCGCGATTGGCATCGGCGACTGCGCGGATTTCCTTGAGCAGATAGGGATGGGAGCGGATCGCGCCCTGGCCAAACACCATCAGGCTGCGGGTAAGGATATTGGCGCCCTCGACAGTGATGCCGACCGGGATCGCGCGATACTGATTGCCGAGATAATTATTGGGTCCGTCGATCACGCCCTTGCCGCCATGCACGTCCATGGCATCGTTGATGACGGTCCGCATGCGTTCGGTCGCATGCAGCTTGAGGATCGAGGAAATGACGGCGGGGTGGTTCCCCTGATCGAGCCCCGCGCAGGTCAGGCGGCGCGCGCCATCGAGCAGATAGGCATTGGCCGCGATCCGCGCCAGCCGCTCCTGTATCCCCTCGAACTTGCCGATCGGCAGGTTGAACTGGGAGCGCACCCGCGCATAGGCGCCGGTCGTATGAGCCGCAAAGGCGCCGGCGGCTGCAGACAGGGAAGGCAGGGAAATGCCCCGGCCGGCCGCCAGTGCGCTCATGAGCATTTTCCAGCCCTGGCCGACGCGATCCGGGCCGCCGATGATGTTGTCGAGCGGGATGAACACGTCATGGCCTTCATTGGGGCCGTTCTGGAAACTCTGCATCGAGGGGATATGCCTGCGCCCGATCGACACGCCGGGAAGGTCGGTGGGAACCAGCGCAACGGTGATGCCGATCTCGTCCTGCCCGCCCAGCAGATGGTCGGGATCGCGCAGCTTGAAGGCGAGGCCCAGCAATGTCGCGACCGGACCCAGGGTGATATAGCGCTTGCGCCAGTTGAGGCGGATGCCGATCACCTCCTCGCCGTCCCACTGCCCCTTGCAAATGACGCCTTCGTCGACCATCGCCGCCGCATCGGAGCCGGCTTCCGGGCTGGTCAGGCCGAAAGCGGGAATTTCGCGTCCATCCGCCAACCGCGGCAGCCAGTAGCGCTGTTGTTCCTTGGTTCCGAAACGCAGGATGAGTTCGCCCGGCCCCAGGCTGTTGGGGACCATCGCGGTGACAGCCGCGGACACGGATCGGGTCGCGATCTTGCGGACAATCTCGCTATGGGCGAAATTGGAGAAGCCAAGACCGCCATGGTCCTTGGGAATGATGATCCCGAAGAATTTTTCCTGCTTGAGATAGTCCCAGGCTTCCTGCGACAGGTCGTGCGTTTCCCAAGTCATGCGCCAGTCGTCGATCATGCCGCACAGCTGTTCGACAGGACCATTCATGAAGGCCTGCTCCGCGTCGGTCAGCCTGGCGGGCGGTACGGCAAGCAGCTGATCCCAATCCGGATTGCCGGTAAAAAGGGCCGCGTCCCACCAGCTGTTGCCAGCCTCGATCGCTTCGCTCTCCGTAGCGGAAAGGGCGGGCAGGGCTGCCTCGACGAGGGAGAAGATCGGGCGGGTCAGGATTTCACGGCGGGCGTTGGCAAGCATCATCTCTGTCCTTTTTGCTTGCCCCATGAACGCGGAAGCCCCCGTACATGATCCGTCGCGGCCTGAATCCTTGCCTGAAACTCAGCCGCAAAATGTCGTCAGGCCGACCGGCAGTCGTACCGCAAGATTGACGATGTCTTGAAATTGGAAGCGGCGCAGTGCTCGGTCGATTGCCGCCTCGCGGGATCAGGGCAGCATATCGCCAATCCGCTTTGCCAATGCGTCCATCGCGAACGGCTTGGTGACGAGCGCCATGTTGGGCGCGAGCTGGCCATTGCCGATGACGGCATTTTCAGCATAGCCGGTAATGAACAGGACCTTGAGATCCGGCAGGAGGCTGAGTGCGGCATCGGCAACCTGTCGACCGTTCATTCCGCCGGGCAAGCCCACATCCGTGATCAGCAGGTCGACTGCCACGCCATTTTGCAACAGCCGCATGGCGCCTGGGCCGTCCATCGCTTCCTGCACATCATAGCCCAGTTCCTGCGCGATCTCGACAACGAGGAGCCGAACCGTGGGTTCATCATCGACCACCAGGATCGTACCGCGTCGTGGTTCATTGCTGGCCGCCTGCTCACTCAGCGATGGAATGACTGACGCGTCCTCGCTTTCCTCGTCTTCCATGAAGTGGCGGGGCAGATAGAGACACATGGTTGTACCCGTCCCGAGCTCGCTATAGATCCGCACATGGCCGCCGGACTGACGTGCGAATCCATAGATCATCGATAGGCCAAGCCCAGTGCCTTCACCCAGCGGCTTGGTCGTGAAAAAGGGATCGAAGGCACGGGAAATTACCTCGGGCGTCATGCCCGTGCCGGTGTCTGTCACGCAGATCGATACATATTGACCTGGTTCCAGATCGCGCTCGCGCGCGGCCGTGTCGTCCAGCCACTTGTTTGCGGTCTCGATCGTGATGCGTCCCCCGTCCGGCATTGCGTCGCGCGCATTGATGCAGAGGTTGAGCAGCGCATTTTCAAGCTGATTGGGATCGACCAGGGTTGTCCAGATTCCGGCCTTGCCGACGGTCTCAACCTCTATCTGTGGTCCCACCGTGCGCCGGATCAGCTCTTCCAGATCGAAGATCAGCCGGTTGGAATTGACCGGTTTGGGATCAAGCGTCTGCCGGCGGGAGAAGGCGAGCAGGCGGTGGGTGAGCGCAGCGGCGCGGCGCACGGCGCCCTGGGCGGCGACGGAATATTTGTCGATCTCGCCGACCCGGCCCTGCGCTATGCGTATCTGCATCATTTCCAGGGCGCCGGAAATACCCGTCAGCAGATTGTTGAAATCATGGGCAAGGCCACCAGTCAGCTGGCCGACCGCTTCCATCTTCTGCGACTGGCGCAGGGCGTCCTCAGCCCTGTCGCGCTCGGCCGTCTTGGTCTCGACCTCCTCGGCAAGCCTGCGGCGATCCTCCTCGAGCTGGCGCTCGATCGACTTGTGGGCGGACATGTCCTGCATCGCCCCGACCATACGCAGCGGCTCGCCGGCAGGCGTACGCAGAACATAGCCGCGATCAAGCACATCGGCATAGCTGCCGTCGCTGCGGGCAAAGCGATATTCGTCGGTCCAGTCAGTCCCCTCGCCATCGATCACCGCGTGAATGCTGTCATTGATCCGCTGCCGGTCATCCGGGTGGATATGGTCCAGCCACCACTCGCCGGTCGGTTCGACATCTTCGAGCCTGTGCCCATAGGCATGCTCAAGGGCGATGTTCCAGGTCACATGATCGTCGCTGAAGTTCCAGTCCCATACCGCATCATTGGTAGCCCGTCCGGCAAGACGCAGCCGCTCCTCCACCTCGCGCAAACTGGCCTGCGCCTGGCGATCGGCCGTGACGTCCTGCACGGTACCGATAAGGCGAATCGGGGCCTGGCCCTCGAACATTGCCAGGCCCTGAGCATGGATATGTCGTTCGACCCCATCCTCGATCCCGACGGTCCGATACTCGGTGTCGAAAATGCCGGTGCCGGCCGGATCGAGCGCGGCGCGCACCGCTGCGTCGGCCCCTTCGCGATCCTCGGGATGCAGGCCCGCCAGAAAGGCGGTTTCATAGCTGACGGGGGCACCGGGATGCAGGCCAAAAAGGGCACGACAGCGATCGTCCCATTCAAGCTGTCCGGTCTGCGGCCAATAGTCGAACTGACCAAGGCGGGCCGCGCGTGTCGCGAGTTCCAGTTTTTCCCGGCTTGTGGCCAGAGCTTCGCGCGAAAGATGCGATGCCGTTACATCGGTGGCCGTGCCGAACCACTCAAGGATATTGCCGTCATCGTCGAGGATGGGGACGGCGCGGGACGCTGTCCAGCCAATAGCGCCATCCGCCTGACGTACGCGATGCTCCAGCATGAAGGGCGCCCTGGCTTCGATGGCGCGCGCGATCGCAGCCATCACCATCGACTGGTCATCCGGTGGGATGTAGAGCTCAAGCCAGCGAACAGATGGTGCTTGCGTGTCGACGAGGAAACCACGTCCATCGAGGTGGCGCATTTCCTGCCAGTCGGCGCTCATCTGATAGATTGCGTCGGAGGTCGCGCTTACCAATGCGCTGAAACGCGCTTCGCTTTTCTCCAGCCTTGCCCGTTTTTCCTCGATCCGGCGGGCGTCCGTAAACTTCTGCGTCACATCCACCGCGATATCGAGCACGCCAACGATATCGCCTGCGTCGTCGCACAACGGACTGTAGCAGAAGGTCCACCATGTATCCTCGGCATCACCATTGCGGGTCATGACGAGGTGCATGTCTTCTACCGAAACCGTCTCGCCGCCAAGGGCTCTATCGATCAGGGGCGAGAGCTCGGACCAGATCTCGGGCCAGACATCGCACATCGACTGGCCAAGTGCTGCGGGGTGACGAGCTCCCAAAAAGGGCGCATAGGCATCATTGTAGAGGAATATCTGCGCCTCCCCCCACATGATGAACATCGGAAAATCCGAGGCAAGCGCGAGTTCGACCGTGGTCCGCAGTGAAATTGGCCAGTTGGCCTTGGCTCCCAGTGCCGTTTTCTCCCACGGGAATGAGGCTATCCGTGCTCTGAGCGAATCCGCGTGCGTGGGCGCCGGAGAAAATATGGAGGCCATGACTTGGGGATAGACGGACTTCGCCATCCTGTCATCGTGCACGACGGCGTTCCTTCCATCCATTTGGCGCATTTAACCTGATATTTCCGCCATTGCTCGACGGCTTCAGTCCTGGGGGGCGGCCGATCCTGCGCGGTTATCGCTGTTAACCTCGTCCGCGCCGGTCTTGTCGGCCCTGAAATAGCCGATCGCAACCACGATGAGCAGAACCGCGATGACGAGCGCGAGGCTTGTTACCAATATGGACCGGGTCACGGTGGTACGCGATCCGCTGCGCGCCTCGACTTTCGAGAGATGGGTTACCGTCTCGCCGTCTTCCTGTCGTTTCTCCACTTTATCTCTCCTTGCCCTTTGCCTCATGTCAGCGACGGGTTGGGGCTATCCGCCAGACGCTGTTGGATAGATCATCGGCGACCAGGAGCGCGCCATGGACCGGATCATAGCTCACGCCCACCGGACGTCCGCGCGCATGTCCATCCTTGATGAACCCGGTCAGGAAGTCCTGGGGCTTGCCGGCGGGCCGACCATCGGCGAATGGGATGAAGACCACCTTGTAGCCGGCCAGATCCTGCCTGTTCCAGCTGCCATGCTGCCCGACGAAGGCGCCCTGCGCATAGGCAGGGCCAAGACCGGGGCTTGTTGCAAAGCTGATACCGAGTGCCGCGACATGGGATCCCAGGGCATAATCGGGCCGGATCGCGCGTCGCACCATATCGGGCTGCTGCGGACGCACCCGCGGATCGACATTCTGTCCCCAGTAGCTGTAGGGCCAGCCATAAAAGGCCCCTGGACGAACCGAAGTCATATAGTCGGGCACCAGTTGCGGTCCGAGCTCATCGCGTTCGTTCACCACGGCCCACAGCCGGCGCGTCCGCGGCTCAACGGCAAGGGCTGTCGGATTGCGGATGCCCGAGGCATAGGTGCGATGCATGCCGGACTGGCGATCAACCTCCCAGATGACGGCGCGATCTTCCTCCACCGCCATGCCGCGTTCGCCGACATTGCTGTTGGAGCCGATACCGACATAGAGTTTCGATCCGTCCGGGCCAGCTGCCAGCGACTTGGTCCAGTGATGATTGATGCGCGAGGGCAATCTGGTCACCTCAACGCCCGGTATGGTGATGCGCGTCTCGCCCTCGCGATAGGGGAAGCGCAAGAGCGCGTCCTGTGTCGCGACATAGAGCTGGTCCTCGACCAGGGCGAGGCCATAGGGCGCATTCAACCCGGTGATGAGCGTACTGCGCAATTCGGCGCGGCCATCGCCATCGGCATCGCGCAGCAGGGTGATGCGATTGCCACCCTTTACCGATGTCTTCCCCATGGCCTTGATCTGGGTCGCGATGACATCCTTGGGCCGCAGGGCGGGGGCCGATCCCCCTGACCCTTCCGCCACCAGAATGTCGCCATTGGGCAGCACCAGCATCTGGCGCGGAATGGCGAGCCCCGTGGCAAAGGCCGTCACGCTAAAGCCGGCCGGTGCCGTCGGCTTTTCATTCCCCCAGCCAGCGGGCGTCGCGATTTTCATCGGCGGCAGCAATGTCTGGCGCTGATCGGGCAGGTCTGGCCGGTCGCCGGTCTGGTCAAGGCCAGGCTGGCTGCGCCCGCAGGCGGCAAGCGCCAGGAGACTGGCGCCCAGGATGAAGGCACGCACGGTCATGGCCGAACCTCCCGATAGCCGGCAAAGGCCGTCCAGCCCGCGGCAAGGGCAGCCAGGCTGCTGAGGATGGAGAGGATAAGGCCAATTGTCCCGACCGAACTCCAGCCGTCGCGGCTATGCTGGAAGGCGTTTATGAGCCCGCAGGCCCACATCAGCGCCAACAGCAGCAGATAAAGGCCATGCTGCCGACGTGCAGGCCCTTTGGCGCGCGCCAGCGCGATCAAGGCCCATAGCAGTACCAGGCCGCCGCCAATCAGTGCGCCGGTGATCAGCCAGGCCGAAAAATTGCTCCACTGGATTTCCGCGCTGTTGAGATAGGTGATGTCCGACAGCAGGGCAGCGGGAAACAGGGCGACCGGCCAAGCGAGCAGCAGGCCGTGAAGCGGATGGAGCAGGGGCCGGGTGCGCGGCGGGGCGCTGGGCAAGACAGGTCTCCTTGTCGAAGGAAGAACGATCCCTCGCCAATGCGCCGGCTGGCTTTTGGTTTCGCCGACACCGGCAATTCATCCACTTGTTACGAAACAGAAATGTTTGAACCGGATGCCGCTTCGCGTGTTGGCACGTAAGACGCTGCACATAGGATGCGGCGCAAACGGGGTGACGCGGGCGCAATGCGCAATCCATGGCTCTGGACCATTTTACTGCTCGGCCTTGGCGCCTGCAATGCGCAGCAGTCGGCCCTCCATGTCTTCGGCGCCGAAGCAAGGCAGGTGCGCGAGATGGCGATCCTGTTGACCATCGGCGCGGCGATCATCGTGACGGTCATGGTCCTCATCTATGTTCGTGCGCTTCGCGCTCCGGAAGGGGTGCTCAGCCATCGTAGCGGCATGCGGATCATCCTGTGGCTGGGCGCCATCGGCCCGGCCCTGATCCTTGGCGCGCTGCTTCTCTATGCGTTGCCTGCCATGCGCCCGCGCGAGACAGCGCCTGGCGACCTCACCATTCGGGTCGAGGGCGAGCAATTCTGGTGGCGGGTCGCCTATGGGGCATCACGCGCGGGGCCTGGACTTGTTTCTGCCAATGAGATCCGCCTTCCCGTGGGGCGGACGGTGATCCTTGAACTCGGCGCGCAGGACGTGATCCACAGTTTCTGGATTCCCGGTCTTGCCGGGAAGATGGACATGATACCCGGACGGACCAACAGGCTGGTTGTGCGCGCCGAAAATGCTGGCCGCTTCCGGGGCGTTTGCGCGGAGTTTTGCGGCCTGTCGCACGCGCTAATGGCCTTCGACGTGATCGCGATGAACCCGGCTGATTTCGACGCATGGCTGGCGGGCGCGCGCGGGGCCGGCAAGGGCCTGGTCCCATCGAGGGGCCAGTCTCTCTTCGATGCGCATGGCTGCGGCGCCTGCCATGCCATCCGGGGAACCGCGCATGATGCGGCGATCGGGCCTGACCTTAGCCGTTTTGGACAGAGGCGGACGCTGGGGGCCGGGATATTGCCACCGACCACCGCCAATATCGCCGCCTTCATCCGTGCGCCCCAGATCGCAAAGCCAGGCGCGCGCATGCCCGCCTATCCCCAGCTGTCCGAGCAGGAGGCCATTGCCATTGCCCATTATCTCGAGGGGCTGAAATGAGCCTCCACGATCAGGATGACCCGGCGCTCCGCGCGGCGCAGGAAGAAAGGCTGCGCGCGGTGTGGGCGCCGCCCAGGGGGATCTTCCTGCGCTGGACCGACTGCAACAATAATCGCGTCGGCGTCTGGTATGTGCTGACCGCCTTTGGCTTCATGCTCTTTGCCGGCGTGCTCGCGCTCATCATGCGCACCCAGCTTGCCGTGCCCGACAATGATCTGGTTGGGCCTGGTACCTTCAACCAGCTCTTCACCCTGCACGGCTCGATGATGATGTTCCTCTTCGCCGTGCCGATGTTCGAGGCGGTGTCGATCATCCTGCTGCCGCAATTGCTGGGCGCGCGCGACCTGCCATTTCCCCGCCTGTCGGCCTTTGGCTACTGGTCCTTCCTGATCGGCGGGCTGTTCGTCGGGGGATCGATCTTCTTCAATGCCGCCCCTGACGGCGGCTGGTTCATGTATCCTCCGCTGACCACCCGCACAGACCTGTCGGGGCTCGGAGCCGATATCTGGATGCTCGGTCTTTCGTTCATCGAGGTGTCGTCGGTCGCCGCCGCAGTCGAACTGATCGTCGGCGTGCTCAAATGTCGACCGCCGGGCATGCGGCTCAATCTCATGCCGCTATATGCCTGGTACATACTGGTCGTGGCGGTGATGATCCTCTTTGCCTTTCCGCCGCTCATCGCCGGCGACATATTGTTCGAAATGGAGAGGCTGCTCGACTGGCCCTTCTTCGATGCGCGCCGGGGCGGGGATCCGCTCCTGTGGCAGCATCTGTTCTGGATCTTCGGTCATCCCGAAGTCTACATCATATTCCTGCCTTCGATCGCGTTGTTCGCGATGCTGGTGCCGACCTTCGCCAACCGCCATCTGCTGGGCTATCCGTGGATCGTGCTGGCCGCTGTGGGCACCGCATTCCTGTCATTCGGCCTGTGGGTCCACCACATGTTCACCACCGGGCTGCCTAAGATCAGCCTCGCCTTCTTCTCGGCAGCCTCCGAAGCCGTGGCCATTCCGACCGGCGTCCAGATCTTCGTGTTCATAGCAACGCTGTGGGCAGGGCGGGTCACCTGGTCCACACCCCTTCTCTATGCGACCGGCAGCCTCGCCATTTTCGTGATCGGTGGTCTTACCGGCGTCATGGTGGCAGTGGCACCGTTCGATTGGCAGGCGCATGACAGCTATTTCGTCGTCGCCCATCTCCATTATGTGCTGATCGGCGGCACGTTGATGCCGCTTTTCGCCGGCCTTTATTATTATTGGCCGTTGGTGACGGGCAAGAAACTGTCCGACCGGCTTGGCCGGATCGCTTTCTGGATGCTGTTCGTCGGTGCCAACCTGACCTTCTTCCCGATGCATCTTTCCGGGCTCATGGGCATGCCGCGGCGCGTCTTCACCTATCCGGCCGAACTGGGGCTGGGCGGGCTCAACATGGCGTCCACCCTGGGGGCCTGGCTGTTTGCCGCGGGGGTGGCGGTGATATGCGTCGATCTTAGCCTCTCGCCGCGCCGTGTTCGGGCCGTCCGCAATCCCTGGAATGCGGGCACGCTGGAGTGGCTCGCCCATCCCGAGGACGAGGACTGGGGCATAAGGTCGGTGCCATTGATCGAGAGCCGCTATCCAATCTGGGACCAGACAGATTTCGTGCGCAAGGTGGATGAGGGCCGCTTCTTCCTGCCCGATGCAGAGGAAGGTCGACGCGAGACGATCGTCACGAGCGTCCTTGATGCCAGGCCATTGGCAGTGATCCGCCTGGGAACCCCTAGCATCAAGCCCATGCTGACGGCGGTCGCGCTCGGCGGGGTCTTCATCCTCACAACCTATCATCTCTACTGGGCTGCGCTCGTCAGTGGCGTTGCCACACTCGCCATGGCGCTGTGGTGGCTCTGGACCGGGACGGCCGAAATTCCCGAAAAGCCGTGCAAACCGATCGGCCACGGCCTTGAGCTGCCGCTCTATCTCTCCGGGCCCTCTGCGCCAGGCTGGTGGGCGATGTTCATCACGATGATGGCCGATGCGACGGCTTTTTCCGGGCTCATCTTTGGCTATTTCTTCTTCTGGACCCGCCATGCCGATTTCCCGCCGGTCGCTCTGGCGGACGGTCCCGGCATGGCCTGGCCCATGCTCGCATTGTTCTTGGGCATCGCAAGCTGGCTGCTGACGCTCGGCGCGCGTGAGGTGCATGCCCGCAAGCATGTCGACATGGCACGGCTCTGCCTCTTGGTCGCGCTGCTACTCAGCCTTGCCGGGATCGGGGCAGGGCTGGCCGGCCCCTGGACGCATGGCATGGACCCGCAGGCGCACAGCTATCCTGCAATCGTGTGGACGCTCGCCATCTGGGCCGCGGCCCATGCGGGCGTTGCCGCCATCATGCAGGGCTATGCACTCGCGCGCAGTCTCGCCGGGCGCATGGACCCGGTGCATGACGCGGATCTGCGCAACGTCACCGTCTACATGCATTTCTATGCGCTAACCGCGATCGTCACCTATGCGACGATCGGCCTGTTCCCGCAGGTCACATGAGCGAGCGAGGCAAATGGCATGAGCGGCTCAAGGTCACGCTCTGGACGCTCATCATTCCACCAGCGATCTGGGCGGGGCATTTCCTCGCCTCCTATCTTTGGGCGGCCATCTCCTGTGCCAAGGCCGGGCGCTTTGCCAGTTTTCCGCTGCTGTTCGTCATCGGCACGGTGCTTGCGCTGCTGATGATCGGACTTTCGGGATGGATCGCCTGGGCGCAGGCCCGCCTGCCGGGCAATCCGCCGCCCCATGAGGACTCGACCCGGATCGACCGGCTCCGTTTCCTGGCCAAGTCGACCTTGCTCCTGGCAGGGCTTAGCTTCGTCGGCGTGCTGTTCACGGCACTTCCGGTCATCTTCCTGCGAGACTGCCGATGAAACGCGCCGCACTTGCCGCCGGCGTAGCGCTGGTACCGATCGGCTGGCTCCTCGCTGGCATGCCGCTTGGCATGACTGGCCATATGGGGGGGCATATGATTGCCGTGGCGATTGCAGCGCCTTTTCTTGCCATTGGCCTGTCGCAAGGGCGGCTTGATCCTGCGCGTCTCTGGCCCAGCCTCACAAGTCCGATGGCGATGATGCTGGTGGAACTTGTCACAGTCTGGCTCTGGCACCTGCCGGCCCTTCGCGCGGCGACAATGACCTCCCTCCCATTGCTCGGGCTCGAGCAGCTCTGTTTCCTTGGCGCAGGTCTGCTGCTTTGGTCATCGGTGCTCCGCGCCGATCATCGGGCCGCTGGCATAGGTGCCCTGTTGCTGACATCGATGCACATGACCCTGCTTGGTGTCCTGATCGGCCTGGCGCCAAGGCCTCTCTATGCGGCGGCGGATCATCATCATCTGGCCGGCATGGACCCGCTGATCGACCAGCAACTGAGCGGTGTCCTCATGCTGCTGGTCGGCGGGGCCAGCTATTTCATCGGCGGCCTCGGCCTGTTGGCGAGCCTCCTTCGCCAGAGGGGGGCGGCATGATCCTTCGCATCAGCTTGAAGCGCGCGATCGTCGTGTTGCTCGGACTTGGAGTTCTTGGGATGCTGTTCGCCTGGTCCGGGGCCATGCAGATTTCCGCGTCGTCGGGCCATTGGCGTATTACCGACTGGTTCCTTCACTGGACGATGCGCAATTCCGTGCGGACTCATGCCTGGCTCGACGCACCGCCCGACCCGCTCGACGATGAGGGTCTGGTCAGTGCAGCGGGGCATTTCCGTCAGGCCTGCCAGGTCTGTCATGGCGCGCCGGGTGTACGGCCATCACCCGTGATGCAGCAGGCAACCCCGCCGGCGCCTGATCTTGCCCGGACGGCGGGGGAATGGCGGGATCGCGAATTATTCTGGATCATCCGGCATGGCGTCAAATTCACCGGTATGCCGGCCTGGGCGGCGGCTGATCGACCGGACGAAGTAAGGCGCATGACCGCTTTCGTCCGGCGCTTGCCGCATATGACGGCGGCGCAATATCAAGCGCTGACCCAGGCTGGCGAGGAGGGACGTCTGCCCGGCGTTGCTTCGGCAACCTTGTCGGCTTGCACAAGCTGCCATGGCGTGGATGGTCGGGGGAGGGAGCAATCCGATATTCCGGTCCTGGCTGGGCAGAGCGCGGCCTATCTGGTCGCCAGCATGCGCCAATATGTGTCGGAGAAGCGCAGCAGTGCGGTCATGCAGACGGCGCTGGCAACGACCGGGCGCGAGGACATGGCGAGGCTGGCGACCTATTTCTCTGCGATGCCCGGGCTGGCGAATGTTGCCACCACACGCAGTTCACCGGGGGTGGATCGTTTCGGTCAGCCCCTGCCCGCCTGCAGCAATTGTCATGCAGTCGGCAAGGCGGCGCCCATTCTTGCCGGGCAGAAGCCAGGCTATCTTGCTGCGCGCCTGCGGCTTTGGCAGCAAGACGATAATGTCATCGACGCGCGCCTGCCGCCGGACACCATGGCGATGATAGCAAGACGTATCCCGGTCGATAAGATCGATGAACTGGCACGGACCGTGGCGCAGTCCGGTTCGGACTAAGGGGCTATCGCCCGATTAGGCGTGCATGTTGACCCAGATGAAAGCCAGGATGGCTGCAACGATGAATGCGAAGACGAGGTAGAGCGCAAGGCGACTGGTGGCTTTGCGGGCAGGACGCTCCTTGTGATGGGGCATTATGATCCTTTCATGCTGATCTTCTCCCAACAACGCACGGCGGGGTTCATGGTGCCCGAAGCGGATCATAGATCCGGCAGGGTCTGCGCAGCGAAGCCCCAGCCTTTGAGCTTCCCTGCGCGCTCCCCCAATATTTCGGCATCTCCGATGTCGTAGGGATGGGCATCCTGCAAATCGTTCAATTCGTCCCAGTCGACCGGTATGGCTACGGGCGCGCCGGCGCGTGCGCGCGCCGAGTAGGGGAGGATGGCGGTGCTCCCGCGCTGATTGCGCAGCCAGTCGATGAATATGCGATCCTTGCGCTTGGCCTTGCTCATCGTGGCAACAAAGCGCTCGGGTTCTGCCGCGCTCAAGGCCTGGGCGAAACGGGCAGCGAAATCCTTATGTGCGTCCCAGTCATGGGTGGGGCGGAGGGGGATGACGACATGGACCCCCTTCCCTCCCGACAGCATGGCGAAGGAGATCAGACCGATGTCGCGTAGATGATCGCGAATATCCTTTGCCGCTTCACAAACCCGTGCAAAATCCATGCCCTCGTCGGGATCGAGATCGAAGATCATGCGATCGGGCTTCTCGACGGCATCGGCACGGCTCGCCCAGCCATGAAATTCAATCGTACCCATCTGGACGCAGGCGATCAGGCCATCGGCATCGTCGACATAGAGATAATCTTCCGAGCCGCCGTCTTTCTCGCGGATCGCAACATGGCGGACATGGTCGCCAAAGGCGCCGCTGTCATGTTTCTGGAAAAAGCATTTCTTCGCACGGCCCTGGGGGCATCGCACAAGACTGATCGGCCGATTGGCGGCGAAAGGTAGCATCAGCGGGGCGATCCGCGCGTAATAATCGACCAACTCCCCTTTGGTCTGCCCGCTCTCCGGGAAAATCACGCGCGCGCGATTGCTGATCTTGATGGCCGTGGCCGAAGGAGGCGTTGGGGCCGCTTTTTCGGGCTTGACCGTCTTTGCCAACTTGTCGCTTCGTAGCCCCAGAAAACTGCCATGTCGCACGAGACCCTCCCTTGTGAACTCGGCAAAACCGACTTCCGCAACGAGCTTGGGTTGGACCCATTGGACGCCGCGCGCTTGGGCGGCGGAAATGATGATCTGCGACGTGCCGGTCGCAATCGGACTCATGGCCTCGGCCAGGTCGGTCATTGTGGCGGCATCGAAACCAGTGCCGACCTTGCCCTTGTAGACCAGTTCACCGCCTTCATGCTGCCCCAGTAGCAGGGAGGAGAAGGCACGCCCTTTTACCTTGCTACGGGTCCAGCCTACGATCACGAATTCCTGCCGACGGGTGCATTTGACCTTCACCCAGGCGCGTGTCCGTCCGCTGCGATAGGGCGCATCGACGCGCTTTGCGATAATGCCTTCCTGCCCGGCCTGACAAAGCGATCGGTAGAGCTTCTCGCCCGAACCGATCAGGTGATCGGCAACGTGGATCGGTTGTTCTGCATCCGCCAATAAGGCTTCGAGCCGCTCCTTTCGCTCGATTGCGGGGAGAGACTTCAAATCCATGCCGTCAAGGGACAGAAGATCAAAAGCGAAGAAATCGAACGGCGTGTCGGCTCGCTCCGCGCCATGGCCCCGTTTCAACACCGCTTGCAGCGCCGAAAAACTGGGATTGCCGTCAGCGTCAAAGGCGATGATCTCGCCGTCGATCAATGCAGGCGGGAGGTCGAGCGCTTTTATGGCACCGGCCAAAGCACCAAATTTGTCCGTCCAGTCCAGGCCGCTGCGCGTATATATTTTTATCGCTTCGCCACTGACTGCAACGAGCGCGCGATATCCGTCATATTTGATCTCGTGCAGCCATTCGTTGCCGACCGGTACATGGTCGACCAAAGTTGCAAGCTGCGGCTTGATGAAGCGCGGCATAGCCTCCGTTCTGGCCTTCGCCTTCATCTTCGTCTTGCCGATCTTTGCATTATGCGCGTTTGCCGCCTGCATCCTATCCGTGAATGTCTTGCCCCTCGCGCCTTTCAACGACTGCGTGCCGGCGATGTCCCCGGCGATTTGCGCCATTGAGCGATCAGTCAGAACACTTGTCAGCGCGCGCTCGACCAGATCGCCATTCCGGCGGGCTTCGCCATCCTCAATCTTGCGGAGCAGCCAATTCTCGCGCTTTTCGCCCGCGCGCCCCTTCATCCGTACCAGCAGCCATTCCCCCTTCATCCGTTCGCCATGCAGGATGAAATGGAGATGGCCATCCTCTATATCCTTCGCGCTCTTTCCCGGGATCGGTTCCCACCAACCGCGGTCCCAGAGCATCACACTGCCGCCGCCATATTCGCCCTTGGGAATATTACCCTCGAAACTGCCATAGCTCAGAGGATGATCTTCGGTGCGGACAGCAAGCCGCTTGTCATCGGGATCCAGGCTCGGCCCCTTGGTGACGGCCCAGCTCTTGAGCACGCCATCGACTTCCAGCCGGAAGTCCCAATGCAGCCTTGTGGCGGCATGTTTCTGGACAACGAAACTGTTACCGCCCTTCTTTGCCATCTTGCCTTCAGGCTCGCTGGTGCGATTGAAGTCTCGTTTGGCATTATAGGAGGCAAGGGGATGGAGCCGGCTCATTCGCCCTGTCGCTCCTCGGACGCGAGCCAGCGCCGTTCCACAAATCCCAGCAGGCTGAGCATGAGGATCGCGACGAGAGTGGCACTGGCGACCAGGGGCCAGAGGGCAGCGCCGGAAGCGATTCCGATCATCGACGCCAGCCAGATATGGGCTGCCGTGGTCAGATTCTTGATCTCACCCTTGCTGAATATGATGAGGCCAGTCGCTATGATGCCCGAAAATGCGGCAGAAGCTTCGAAGACCCGCAGGGGATCTATATTTCCCTCGCCTTGCAACTGATTGTGCAGCGCGATTGCGCAGACAGTCATGAGGGCGCTGGTGAAGCAGATGAGGCCATGGGTGCGTAGCCCCGCTGCATGGCCGCGTATCTGTCGGTCGAGCCCCAAAAGCAGGCCGAGCAGAGCAGCAATGCTCAGGCGCAGCATGACCGGCCCGTCGATAAGGTGGAGCGGGGTATCGGGATTCAGCGTCATCACGCACTTTTGCGCTTGGCTGCAGTCGCACGCCTATTGCCAGTGTCTGTCGCCGAACCGCTTTTCGACCTCTTCTTCGTCGCTGGGGTGCGAGCCGTTTCTCCTGCTGACTTCTTGAGCGCCGCCATCAGGTCGATGACATTGCCGCCCTTGCGCGCCGGCTCATCGTCCACCTCTTCTATTATCCGCTTCCCCTTGGCCTTTTTCTTCTTTTCGATCAGGCGATGGAGCGCATCGACATAGCGATCGCGAAACTCTTCCGGCTTGAAGGGCGCCGTTCGCTTGTCGATGATGCTGGTAGCAAGATCGAGCATGTCCTCATCCGCCGTATCGGCAGGCAAACCTCGGAAATATGTCTGCGTCTTGGTTACCTCGTCGGCATAGCGCAGAACTTCCATGACCAGCCCCCGTCCACAGGGTTTGATCGATACCAGCTGTTCCCGTCCACGGACCGACAATTGGCCAAGTCCGACCTTCTTTGCCTTTCGCAGCGCATCCCGCAGCACCGCATAGGCCTCTTCTGCGAGGTCATCGGCGGGTACGACGAAATAGGGCTTCTCGTAATAAAGAACGTCGATCGCATCGGCCTCGACAAACTGGACGAGGTCGAGGGTCTTGCGGCTCTCAATCTTGACCGCTTCGATTTCCTCCTGTTCGAGCAGCACATAATTGCCTTTTGAAAGCTCGAACCCCTTGAGGATCTCATCTCGGTCGACGGGCCCCACGCCGCTCACGACCTTTTCATAATGAATGGGTTTGCCGGTAGGCTCGTGAATTTGACGAAAGCTGACCGCCGCACCCGATTTGGTTGCGGGATAGACTTCGACCGGGATGGACACCAGTGCCAGCTTGATCTGGCCCTGCCAAAATGCGCGTGCAGCCATGTGCGACCTCCCCGATGAGAGCGTGCAATCGGCGAGTTGGTTCCGTGATAGCCTCCGACAGAAAGCCGACAGCGCAGCTTCGCTATTCCCATGGGGTGGCAAGGCAAATCACTCATCTTCATGTTGCTACCATCTGGACCCGGCACCTGATCGGGGCGTGTCGCTGAACTTCCGTGCACGCGGAAGTTGCACAGCAGCGGCATCGCTCAGCCAATTCTCCCTCGATCCGCAGAACCCATTACGCGCCTAGGTGTTCTTTGCGCGAAGAAGGGATGGGCGCGTTCTGCTGATCCTGGCCCCTCAAGGAGATGACACATGCCGCTCAAGGCGCTGGCGCTTAACTGCACGCTCAAGGCGGACTCCCGCCAGGAGAGTTCGACCGACGCGATGATCGCGGTGTTGACGAAGGCCTTCAGCCGGAATGATGTGACGGTCAGCGAAACGGTCCGGGTTGCAGCTCTCGACATCAGGCCAGGCGTCAGCTCCGACGAAGGGGATGGCGATGCGTGGCCGAGACTGCGCGAGAAGATACTCGCTCATGACATTGTGATCTTCGGAGGGCCGATCTGGATGGGGCAGATCAGCAGCACCGCCAAACGCGTCCTGGAACGGATGGATGCCTTCCTCTCTGAAACCGACGATGACGGTCGGATGCCGAGCTATGGGAAGGTCGCTGTCGCAGCAATCGTGGGTAATGAAGATGGCGCCCACTTCTGCTCCGCTCAGCTGTTCCAGGCTTTGAACGATGTGGGCTGGACGATCCCCGCTGTTGCGGCCTGCTATTGGGTCGGCGAAGCGATGGGAGCGGTCGATTTCAAGGATCTCGACGAGACGCCGGAGGCGGTAATGAAGACGGCGAAAATGGTTGCCGGCAATGCCGCGCATCTCGCAAGTTTGCTTCAGTCCAGCCCTTATCCAGGCTGAACGCGATGGCCGGTCTGTCACGCCAAATCCGCGAGAATATCGTCCTCTATGGCGCGCTTTTCGCCAATGTCGGGATAGCGGTCGCCAAGTTCGCGGCGGCAGCGATCAGTGGCTCTTCTTCCATGCTGACCGAGGGTGTCCACTCGCTGGTCGATAGCGGAAATCAGGTTCTGCTGCTCTATGGTCAGGCAAAGGCCAGACGTCCCGCCGACGCCACCCATCCCTTCGGCTATGGCCGCGAACTCTATTTCTGGGCCTTCGTCGTCGCGATCCTGATCTTTGCCGTCGGCGCGGGCGTTTCGGTCTACGAGGGCTGGTTGCACATCGCCGAACCTGAGCCCTTGCGTGATCCGACGATCAATTATGTGGTGCTGGGTGTCGCTGTGCTGCTTGAAGGAACAAGCTGGTTCATTGCGGTGCGCGAATTCAACGGCAAGCGCGGTGCCAGCAGTTGGTGGCAATCGATCCGCCGATCCAAGGATCCCGCCGGGTTCATTGTCCTGTTCGAGGACAGCGCTGCGCTGATCGGCCTCGCCATTGCCGGCATCGGCGTCTGGGCCAGCCACTATTTCGCAAATCCACGGATTGACGGTTTTGCATCGATTGCCATTGGTCTCATTCTGGGTGGGGTCGCTATTCTGCTTGCGCGCGAAGCCAAGGGCCTGTTGATCGGCGAAAGCGCCGACCCGGCGATCATTTCGGTTCTATGGACCATTCTCGCCAAGCGGTCGCAGATCAGCGCGGTCAATCATGTCCGTACGATCCATACCGCGCCCGATGCCGTTTTCGTAGCGATCAGTGCTGATTTCGTCGACGATCTGCCGATGGGAGATGCAGAGCGACTGATCGAGGATATTGAACGCGAAATGAAGGCTTGCGTCCCCGATCTGACGTCCATTTACATCCGGCCGGAAAAGCAGTCGGATGCTGTGCGACAAACACCGCCGGCCTAATTTCCTTCCTCGCGTCCAACAGGCGGGATGAAGCTCACCTGTGCCAACCGCCACGACCTGTCCTCACCCTCCGGCCAATAATGGCGCGGGTGACGACATTCGCCCGGTGGATGCGTGTCATGCACTTCGGCCCGAATAAGGCGGCCGGTTTCCCGCAGCCGTATCGTGGCACCGGGAAATTCAGCGCTGAGGCGATCACACAGACTTTGCGCATCATCCGAAAGATCAGTGCTGGAAAGCGCCCTTGGCGCACCATCGACCAGTTCTGCCGTGGAAGAGCGCAACGCCTTGATACCGTCATTGAGGACATCGAGCGAAATGATTGCTGCTGCCAACGCGTCAGCCCACCACCAGCCAAGCCCCAGCCCAATGACACCGGCGAGCCCCGCCGCCCCGGTCAGCCAATTGGCCTTGTTCATGAGCGCGTCGGTATGCAGCAGCTTGTCGTTGAGAGCCTGCGCCAGCGGAAGCTCCTTCCGGCCGATGAAGAGCGGCGGGATGAGGGAGTAGATCTGGGCGGCGATCATCAGCCATCCCAACCAGATATCATGCCCCAGAATGACGATCGATCCGACGGTCGCGTGCTCCTGCGAGCCCAGCGCCATCATCGCATTGTAGAGGAGCAGCGCGCCGACGGCAGTCAGTGCAACAGCCGCCACAAAGAAACCAAGGCCGTTGACCCGCTCGAAACCGAAAGGAAAGCGGCGCGATCGATGGGCGCGACGCTCCATATGCGCGGCGATCAGGAACATGACAGGCGGAACCAGGCCCAGCGTGTCCTCTATCCACGCGGTCTTCATCGTCTGGCTCTGACCAAGCACTAGGCCCATCGTCACGATGATGGTTAGAGTCCAGAAGATGTTCCAATATTCCAGGCGCACCGCCCGCGCCATCGTCTCGCGCAGTTCATCGGGAAGACTTGTATCGCTCATTTGTCGCGCGCCTCCTGCGAAATCGCGCGGCTCGCACGCTCGACTGTCATGATCCACCGGTTCTCGCCGTTGCGCATGGCCGCCTTGAGTTGCAGCGGCGCGTCTTTCGTTCCTGTCGTCGAGAGAGGCGGACCAAATGCCACATCCATTGCCCAGGGGCTCTCGGCCGAAAAACGTCCGATCACCAGGTCAAGCGTACCGTCGTCAAGCTGCTGGAAAAGTGCTTCGCCCGCGCCTGGCCGCCATTGTGCCTTCGCGCCGGTTCGCCGCTCGATTTCATGTACCAGCGTCCGGACTTGTGCGGCTTCGTGCACAGTGGGATCGGCGAGTGCGACCGTGAAGCTTCGTCGCTCAGCAATCCGCTTCGATGTGCCGGCCGGATCGCGAGGCAATATATCGCATGCGGCGAGGAGAGAAACGGCAAGGATTATCGCGCGCTTCATTGTTCGCGCGTCCTGTGATCGATGCGAATGTGGAGGCGGCAGGAATGAAATTCATTGCGAGCCCGGTCGACTGTGCCAGCCCGCCAGGCCTGGATCATCTGTGCAGTGAGAGTGGCATCGGGGATATTGTCGCCGCCACAGTCCTGCGCTTTCCTGGGCCGCGCCCTGAGCGAGCTTGCGTCGAGGGCCGCGGCTCCGCGCGTCGAAGCACAAACGAAGGCAATCGAAGAGCGATTGATGATTGGGGATGCTAACTGGGCGGTTTCCGTCCTGCCGCTGAATAAGGCTGCGCTTTGCGGGACCAAAGCATCGCGCGTCTGGGCATCTGCCTCTTTCATATGTCTCACCGCCTGGGATGATCCGGCTCGCCTCCTCGGCGCGAAGAGGCCACCATCACATTCTTCGGAATAGTTGCAGGCTGATAACGTCTGGTAGCGAAAAAGAGCCATCGCTCTGGCGTAGATGCTTCGCTGAAAAACGGCCGACCTCGTATAAGGGGCTTATCTCCATGGCATGATGGTGGAGGGCGATCATCTGCACCCTCGCAAAAGTTCATCGATATACTCGGCTACCGCCGTTGCGGCCGCGCGCAGCGGCTCGTCTATATGGATGTAGCGCTGCGTGACGCCGCGGGACGCGTGTCCCAGCAGTGCCGCAATCGTGAGTTCGGAGTAGCCAAGCCCGCCTGCGACACTTGCGAAAGTGTGGCGCAAGACATGCGGTGTCACGCCTTCGAGTCCTGCTCGATGGCAAATTCTATCCAAGACCCGCACTATGCCGATGAAGTGGCCTTCTCCCCAATCGGCTGGGAAGAAATATCGCGAACCCGAATCGGCCTGCGCCGAAAGAAGCCGGAGAGCAGGCTGACCTATCACGCGTCGTTGCGCCCCCGTTTTTGTCGTCCTGAAGTGAATCGCGCTCTCCTCATCAAGGAGCCAGTCGCGCTCAAGACTGAGTGCTTCGAGCCGGCGAAAGCCAGTCAGCAACAGCAATCGGATCACGGCTATCCCGGTAGGATGCTCGTCATCTGCCTCAGCTTCTCTGAGCGCTATGCCGAGTTTCCTGATCTCAGCCTGAGAGAGCCACCTCATTTTGGGCGTGCTCGCAATTCTGCGAATGCCCCTCGCGGGATTTTTTTCGATTTCGCCAAGTCGCACGGCATGTTCGAAAATCGAGTGAAGCGTAGACATGCAGCGCGAGGCTACGCCTTCGCCGCCTTTGGTGGCTCCCCCCCGACTGCCCACCCTGGGCTTGGAGGTCGCACCAGCAGCGATGTCGGCTTGGGCGCCTTCGATATCACCGAGCTTCAATGTGGCAATTATTCTGTGGCCTAGCAACGGACGGATGTGGGCATCGACACGACTTCGATCCATCGTCAGAGTGGATGCCTTGATCGGTTTGCGGCTTCTGCCGATGATTTTGCCGGCTGAGGCTCGCTCAAGGTACCAGTCACAAATCTGGTCTACAGTATAGCCCTGCCCGCTCGACCGGGCATCCTCGACAGGGTCTCGCCCATTGGCGACATCGCCAAGGATGATGCGAGCCTGCCGCCTGGCTTCCTCCACGGTCATCAACCCGAACCGACCGATCACCTTTCGACGGCTCTGTCCGTTCGGCAAACGGTACTGAACGACGAAACTTCGCCGGCTCTGGCCGATAGAAACACCGAAGCCACGCAGCTCGCTGTCCCATAGAAGATGATTCGAACCCTTGACCCCATCTTTCGAAGGTTTCTGAGCTTCGATGAGCGTTTTTGTGATTTTCGCCATGATTTCAGTCGCCTTCCAAATGACCCAAAAATCTGCTTACTTTTTCCGGATTTCGACCTGATTTTGCTTATTTTATAAGTCCTGGAGGTCAAATCCGGGCGTAGGGCAGGATAACACTGACGAATCCCGATCGCAAATAAACGGCAGAAATGCGTGCTTTTTGCTGTTTTAGGGTAAAATCGAAAAAGAAAGAAAATACGCTTCGGGCGAATTGCCAAGGTTGGGGTCGAGGGTTCGAATCCCTTCGCCCGCTCCAGATTTTCCTCTTCAGAGGAAAATCCATTAACTTGCCGATGCAGACAAGCCTTTGTTTAAGAGGCAGTTCACCAGAATAGAAATCGTTTGCATCGGTTGGCATGGCCGACCGCATCAATGCAGCACGGGGCAATCGGGCGCCATCGACGGGATGGCCGGCAGCGCCCTCACAGATATGCTCAGACGAGCGTCTGCATGTCGTAGACCACGACCTTCTGCCACAGATGTTCGCAGGATTCGACGAAGGCCTGATGGATTTCGTGGTCCTGATAGACTTTCTGGTCAACCGCATGGTCGAAGACCATCAGTTCCGACACGTCGAAGGAGGAATCGACCACGTCGCGCTTTTCGGTGCTGGCGGGCACGCCGATCTGCAGGTCGCGGATCACGGGGATCGCGCGCAGCGTGCGCAGGCCGGCGATCAACTGGTCGCGATCGGCCTGGTTGCCCGGCCGCTTCAGCCAGAAGAAGACATGATGGACCAGCTTCGCCTGAACCGGGGTTGCAGTCTGTGCGGAGGCCTGTGTCGAGGACAGGGCCATGCCTGCGCCGCCCAATGCCATCATCGCCGCCAATTCCCTTCTGCTCGTTTCCATGATGCTCTGTCCCCTGTCGCTGAAAGGGCGGCGGTCCGCGCCACCCGGTGAAGCCCTAAGTGCTGGCCGGCGCGATCGACGCGCGCTGCACCAGTTGATGGTCGAATATCTCGTCGCTGACGCGCATCCCACCCTTGCCGAGCGCGCCGATCAGGCATTGGGTGGCGCGAAAGGCCATGTCCTCGACCGGCTGGCGGATCACGGTCAGCGGCGGCCACACGCGCGAGGCGAGGATGGTATCATCGAACCCGGTGACGCTCAGATCATGGGGCAGGGTCAGCCCCATCTGTCCGGCCTGGGCGATGACGCCCGCCGCCAGATCGTCGCTGCTGCACAGGATCGCGGTCGGCCGGTCGGGCCGGGCGAGCAGCGCCTGCGCCGCCGCCATGCCGGATGCATGGTCGAATGCGCTGTGCTCGACGATCAGGCTGTCGTCCACGCGCAGGCCGGTGTCCTGGAGGGCGGCGTAGAAGCCGTCGAGCCGGGCCGCGACCACGCTGTAATGATCGGGGCCGGCGACATAGGCGATGCGGCGATGGCCATCGGCGATGACACGCCGGGTCAGCGCCTCCATCGCCGCCTGATTGTCGATCCGAACCGTCGATATGCCCGATAGCGGCGTGCCGGTGGCGATCGCGGCGAAGGGCACGCCGAGCGCCGGCAATATCGCCGATCCGCTCAACTGTTCGGCAAAGGGCGGGATCAGCAGCAGTGCGTCGGCGCCGCTGCGCACCAGTTCCTGAGCGATGCGTTCGGCCTCGTCCAGCGTCACGCCATCGCCGTCGCGCAGGATCAGTTGCAGCCCATTGGCATTGGTCGCGCGCAGCGATCCGACGAGAACGGCATCGAGAAAGGGCGTGCGCCGGTTGCTGTAGATGAGGCCCACCGTCGTCGCCCGCGCCTTGGCCAGGCGACGGGCGGCCAGATTGGGCACATAACCCAGTTCCGCGATCGCCGCCTGCACCGTCGCGACCGTGGTCGCGCTGGCGCGGCCGGCGCCGTTGATGACGTTGGATACCGTCATCGCCGACACGCCGGCCCGTTCCGCCACGGCGCGGATCGTCACGCCATTTTCCCGCCGCCGGGCCATCAGAAGCTCATCCTCATGGCCCCTGATAGCCGGTTTTGCGGCGCAGCACAGCGTCGGGAGTGGGCCGACGCTGTCAGATCCGGCCTGCCTTCATTTCCTTGACCGCATGATCGACCGCGCGGGCGGTCAGCGCCATGAAGGTCAGCGACGGATTGACGCAGGAGATGGACGCCATCTGCGCGCCGTCGGTGACGAACAGATTGCTGGCATCATGCGCCTGGCTCCACTGGTTGAGCACAGATGCGCGCGGATCGGCACCCATGCGTGCGCCGCCCATTTCGTGGATGGCATCGCCCGGCACATGTTCGCGGACCGAACTGGTGACATTGGTCAGGCCCGCCGCACGCAGCATCTTTTCGCCCTGTTCGCGGGCATCGGCCATCATCCGCATCTCATTGTCGCGGAAGGTGACGTTGAACTGCATCAGCGGCATGCCGAACCGGTCGGCCTTGTCGGGGCTCAGCGCGACATAATTATCCTCATAGGGCAGGCATTCGCCAAAGGCGCCCATCTGGAATTTCCAGCCGCCATATTTGCGCATGCCCTGCTTCATCGATGCGCCGAAGCCGACCGGCTTGGACGGCTCGCGATAGGCGCCGCCCTGATAGCCATAGCCGCGCTTGAAGCCGACATCCTCGCTGTCGCCATTGTTGCGGAAGCGCGGGACATAGATGGCGCCGGGGCGGCGGCCATATTCGATGAACTCCTCCATGCCGGGGATGTCGCCCTTCACGCCGACGCGGAAGATATGGTCCATGACATAGCGGCCCAGCGTCCCGCTGCTGTCGAAATGGCTCTTGCCGCTGCCCGCCGGGCGCGAGTTCATCAGGATCTGGGTCGAGGCCAGGGCCGATGCGCACAGGAACACCAGCCGCGCGGTCACGGTTTCGGCCTGCCCGGTCTTGACATCGACGAAGCGCACGCCGCTGACCTTCTTGGTCGCCGGATCATAATCGAGGTTGGTGACGACCGCGTCGGACCGCAAGGTCAGCCGCCCGGTTGCCCGCGCAGCCGGCAGGGTGACCGCCTGGGTCGAGAAATAGGCGCCGAAGGAGCAGCCATTGCCGCACTGGTTGCGCAGTTGGCATTTGGTGCGGTTCTGCTCGGGCTTGTCCTCGGTCATGTTGGACAGGCGCGCATTGATCATCTTGCGGCCGGGGAATTGCGTCTCCAGCCGCTGCTTCATCCATTTTTCCGCGATGTTCATCGGCATCGGCGGCTGGAACTCGCTGTCGGGCAGATAGGTGAGATTTTCGCGCGATCCCGATACGCCGATATATTTTTCGACATAGCTGTACCAGGGGACCAGATCCTCATAGCGGATCGGCCAGTCGCCACCGATGCCCTCGCGCTTGTTCGCCTCGAAATCGGCCGGACTCCAGCGGAAGCTCCACCGCCCCCAGATCAGCGACTTGCCGCCGACCGCCGCAGGGCGGATCCAGTAGAATTTGCTGCCCGCGCCATAATCATAGGGGTTCAGGCGGTCATTATTGTAGAAGGCCTGGTTGCTGGGGGCGACATAGCCATGCTGGGCGATGAAATAATCGCTCTGCTTGAGCGGGTCGGGCATGATGTTGCGGGCGGGCACCTCGTAAGCGGGCTTGCCGTCATAGGTATAATCCTCGCCATGTTCGACCATATGGCCGCGGTCGAGCATCAGCACCCGCAGCCCCTTTTCCGTCAATTCCTTGGCGGCCCAGCCGCCGCTGATGCCCGAACCGATGACGATCGCATCGTACCTGTCTGTCGAAGCCATGATGTCCTCTCCTGGAGTTTTCTGTCTTGAGGCAGGTGGGGGTCAGAAGCGCAGCGCGTGCAGCGTCTGGAAGCTCTTGGTGATGTCGGGAATATAGGGCGCGGGCGCCTGGTCATTCTCGACATAGAAATGCTGGACGCCGGCGATGGCATTGAGCTTGAAGATCGCGGCGAAATCGACCGTGCCGCTGCCGACCGAGGTCATGCTGCGGTCCGCGCGCATATCCTTCACATGATAGGAATAGATGCGACCGGCCAGGCTGCGGATCAGCGCCTGCGGATCCTGCCCGGCATAGATCGCCCAGTAGAGATCCAGTTCGATCTTCACCAGTTCGGGGTCGCATGCCTTCACCAGCTGGTCGAACAGGCTGACGCCGTCCGGCTTGGTGGTGAATTCGAAATCATGATTATGATAGGCAAAGCCCAGGCCAGCGGCCTTGAGCTGCGCACCGAAGCGGTTGATGTTGACCAGCGCGGCCTTCCACGCCTCCGCATTGCGATATTTGTCGACCATATAGGGCAGGACCACGGTGCCCGCGCCCAGCGTTTTTGCCATCGCCACGCTGGCGTCGAACTTGTCGAGCAGCGCGTCATAGCCGATGTGCAGCGACGGGCAGGTGAGGCCCAGCCGGTCCATCGTGCTGCGGAGCAGCTTGTGATCCATGGCGTCATAGCCGCCACCGCCAAATTCGACCTCGCGATAGCCGACCTTGGCGACCTTCTCCAAGGTGGCGACCGGATCGGCGGCGAACAGCTCGCGCACGGTGTAGAGCTGCAGGCCGACGCTGGCGATCTTGCCGGAGGCCCTGGCGGCCTGCGCGGCGAAGGGGGAGGCGGCGAGGGCGGCCAGGCCGCCGGCGCCCAGCATCATGGAACGACGGTTGAGGTTCATGCGGAATAGACCTTGTTGACCTGGGAATAGGGGAAGGCGCCGTTATATTCGCCCGGCACCGGCAGATATTCGCGTTCCTGGGTGATCCCGATCTCGGACGTGTAATAGCCCACGATCACCATCTGCCGGAACGCCTCGAAAAACTCCTCGCCCTTGGGGATCTGGTCGTTCATCGCCAGGGTCAGCAGCGCGTCATGCTGCGCCGCCGATGCCTTGGTCGCGGGGATCTTGTAATCCTGCCAGCTGCGCGCATCGATTTCGGCGAGGCCGGCGATGATCGGGTCGCGATCCTCCGCCACCGACCAGTCGGCCAGCAATTTCTCGATATAGGCGGGGACGCCGGCCTCGATCGCGCCGGGCGTGTCGGTCGCCGGCAATATGCGTTCGCACAGCGCGGTCATCAGCGCCCGCTGATCGGGCGTGAACAGTTGCAGGCTGGGCGCGCCCTGGTCGATCACGCCAGCGGCCGGCATCACCCCGGCGGCGCGCGCCAGCGGTGCGAACAGCCCGGCGCCGAACATGGCGACCATGCCCGCCAGCGCATGTCTGCGGTCCATCATTGTCCTGCTCCCTTCAGATCCTGTGCGATGGCTTCGTCCGGCAGCGACCGGACCCAGATGTTGCGGAACGACACGGGGCTGTCATGATCCTGCAGCTGGATCGGCGCCTTGTCCCCATGGGCCTGATATTGGGCGATCGAACGCCATTTGGTGGTGCCCAGCATCGCCTGATGATTCTGCACCAGCACGCCGTTCAGCAGCGCGGTGACATAGGCGGGCCGGACCAGGCTGCCATCGGCGGCAAAGCGCGGCCGCTCGAAGATGATGTCATAGCTCTGCCATTCACCCGGCTGGCGCGACGGGTTCACCAGCGGCGGCTTCCAGGCATAGACCGATCCGACCGTGCCGTCGGCATAGGTCGGGTTCTGATAGCCATCCAGGATCTGCACTTCATAGCGCTGCATGAACCAGATGCCGCTATTGCCGCGATCCTGCGAGCTTTTGGTCGGCGGGTTGGGCGAACGAAATTCCAGATGCAGCTGGACGTCGCCAAATTCCTGCTTCGATATCAGGTTGTTCTCGCCGCCGCTCTGGCTGCGGGGCGGGATGGTCATGATCCCCTTTTCCAGCGTCCAGGGGCCGCGCTCACCGCGCCATGCGTCGAGCGACTTGCCGTCGAACAAGATGGTTGCGTCGGACGGTGCGCCGCTGGGCTGTGCCGCCGGGGTGACGACGGTGGGGGCGGGGCGATCGGGATCATGGACGTGCCAGTTGCCGCCGGGCAGGATCGGCGTGTCCTTGAAACCCAGCTTGCCAAGCTTGTCTTGCGCCTGCGCCGCTGTGCCCACCAGCAGAGCCGTGGCCAGCGCGATGCCCGTCCCTGCAAAAGCCGTCGGGATGATTTTCATCCTCGTCCTCCTCTCATCTTATATTTGGTCGATGGCGCGATAGGCGGCCACCAGCCGGTCCTCGCCCTCGCGTCCGGCCAGCGAATTGCCATGTTCCATGCCGATCACGCCGCCATAATTGCGTGCCCGCAGCCAGCGGACGATATTGGCGTAGTTGATCTCGCCGGTGCCCGGTTCCTTGCGGCCGGGATTGTCGCCGAACTGGATATAGCCGACCTCCGCCCAGCAGGCCTCCAGCGTCGGGATCAGGTTCCCGGACTGGATCTGCTCATGATAGAGGTCCGCCAATATCTTGACGCCCGGACTGTTGGCGCCGCGCGCGACCGCATAGCCCTGGGCGATCGACTGCATATAGACACCGGGATGGTTGGTCCGCGTATTGAGCGGTTCCATCACCAGCGTCAGGCCATGCGGCGCGACGATGTCGCCGGCGCGGCGCATGCAATCGATGATCCGGCCGGTCTGGATATCCTGCGGCACCTTGCGGTCCATGAAGCCGGTGACGACGGTCGCATGTTTCGCGTTGAGGCGCTTGGCGACCTCCACCGATGTGCGGATATCGGCCAGGAAGGCTTCGCGCTCGGCATCGTCATTGCTGCCGAGCAGCGGGCGGAACTCCGCCCATTTGGGCATGCTGGCGACGAACACGCCCATGCTCATGCCGCGCTGCGCCAGCGCCCTGGCCATGGCCTCCTGCTGTTCGACCGGACGCTTGCGCGCTTCATTATCCTCCCAGGCGCGAAAGCCCTGATCGGCGGCATAGGCGATCTGCTCCAGCAATCCGCCCCGGCTGGCGAAGCTGCCTTCGTGTGGGGCGTAGCCGAGCGAGAAGCGGGCGGCATTGGAGGGGCCCTTGCCAGCCGCAGCGGCGATGGCGGGGCTGGCGGCTGCGGCGACGCCGGCGGCGATCAGGTTTCTGCGCGACAGCTTCATGCCACGGCCTCCGCCCGGCGACCGGCGCGCCGGTCGGACAGCCAGATCAGCCCGAACACGACCAGCAGGATCAGCGGTACGAAGGCGAGGCGGGCGAAGGATTGCGACGCTGCCGCATCCTCTACCGCGCGCAGCGCCGGTCCGGTCAGGCGGGTGAAGGCTTCCGGCCCGCCGGCCAGTTCCACCTTGGCCTGGTCAAACATCTCGCCCAGCCGCGGCAGCACGAAGAAGCTGGCAAGCGCGCCGGCCGAGCCGACCAGCCCCAGCGCCCAGGCGTCACCGCGTGGATAACGTTCGGCCACCGACGCCAGCATCGTCGGCCACATCGCGCACACGCCCAACCCCCAGACCGTGGAGGCGAGGATGGCGGAGGCAGGCGACTGCGCCTGCGACAGCATGAACAGGCCGATCGCGGCGAGCAGGCTCGATACCCAAAGCAGGCCGGGGTTGGACAGGCAGCCGGCGATCCGTCCGGCAAAATGGCGGAACACGAACATCAGCGCGCTGACATAGACCAGCAGCAATATGCCGCGCATGCCGACCCGGTTGCTGAGCGCGACATCGAGCCATTGGCCCGGTGCCAGTTCGGACGAGGCGGTCAGGAACATCGCGCCAAACCAGATGAAGAAGCTGGGGCGGCGGACCACCTCCAGCATCATGTCCTTCATTGCCCGGCTGCCGGCGGTGGCGGGCGGCGCGGGGAAGCGGGTGGTGGAGGCGATCAATACGACGCCGATGGCCGGGATATAGGCCAGCGCCATGATCGCCTGCCAGGGAAGCGCCGAGGCGAGGAACACGCCGGCAAGGCCGCCGATGATCAGCCCGCCGGGATACCAGGCGTGCAGCACGTTGAGGCGATGGGTCGTGTCTTCGGGATAGAGGCGGGCGGTCAGCGGATTGATCGAGGCTTCGGCAAAGCCCCAGCCGATGCCCGACAGCAGCATGCCCAGCCATACGAGGCGATAGACGGTCATGCCGGTCGCCATGCTGCCCGCACCCACGATCAGCGTCGTGCCGATCAGGAAGGCGATGCCGCAACCGATCAGCACACGGCGGATGCCGATCGTGTCGAGAAAGGCGCTGACAACGAAGACGGTGATGGAAAAGCCCAGGAAGGCCGATCCCAGCGCCGCACCGATCATTTCGCCGGCCGCGATCGGGGCGATCGGGTCGATCCATTCCGCCTTCAGGCTGCTCGCAACCGCCGCGCGGAGCGATGCGCTCATCGAGGCGGTGAACAGCGCCAGGACGCTCAGCCAGAAAAGTCTGTGCCGGTTAATCGCCGTCATGTCGGCTCCTCTCCCTTTGGTCCCGCCGGCCTTCCGGTCAAGACATGTGTCGATCGTCGGTTGCGGCGTCAGCTGAGCCCCAGCCAGCGCCGGTTGTTGGCGGGATCACCGCCCCCTGCGAAATCGTCGAAGGCCCGTTCGGGCCGGCGGATCATGTGTGCCTCGATGAAGGGCGCGCCTTCGCGTGCGCCATCCTCGGGATGCTTCAGGCAGCATTCCCACTCCAGCACGGCCCAGCCATCATAGCCATATTGGGTGAGGCGCGAGAATATGCCGGTGAAGTCGACCTGACCGTCGCCCAGCGAGCGGAAGCGGCCGGGCCGGTCGATCCAGTCGGCATAGCCGCCATAGACGCCCGCGCGACCGGTCGGGTTGAACTCCGCATCCTTGACGTGGAACATCCTGATGCGGTCATGATAGATGTCGATGAACTGCAGATAGTCCATCGCCTGCAGCACGAAATGGCTGGGATCATAGAGGATATTGGCGCGCTTGTGGCCGCCGACCGCATCCAGGAAGCGCTCGAAGGTCAGGCCGTCATGCAGATCCTCGCCCGGATGCAGTTCGTAGCAGAGGTCGATCCCCTGTTCGTCGAACGCGTCCAGGATCGGGCGCCAGCGCTTCCCCAGTTCGGCGAACGCCTCTTCCACCAGACCCGCCGGCCGCTGCGGCCAGGGATAGACGAAGGGCCAGGCCAGCGCGCCGGAGAAGGTCGCATGCGCCTTCAGCCCCAGTCGCCGGCTGGCCACAGCCGCCAGCTTCAGTTGCTCCACAGCCCAGGCCTGCCGCTCGGCCGGCTTGCCGCGCAGCTCGGCCGGCGCGAATGCGTCGAAGGCGGCATCATAGGCCGGGTGGACCGCGACCAACTGGCCCTGCAAATGGGTCGACAGTTCGGAAATCTCGACCCCGGCCTCACGGCAGCGGCCGATCAGGTCGTCACAATAATCCTGGCTTTCCGCCGCCAGCTTGAGGTCCATGCAGCGCGGATCGTTGCTGGGTACCTGAATGCCCTTATAGCCCGCCTGCGCCATCCAGTGCGCGGCATTGTCCAGATTGTCGAACGGGGCGGCATCGCCCATGAACTGCGCCAGGAAGATGGCCGGGCCGCGCATCGGGCCCTTCGCCGCCGTCATTTCACGCTCTTGAGATAGGTGATGATCGCGGCGCGCTTGGCCGGATCGGGGGTGGAGATGGGCATGCGGCTGCCGGGCACCTTCTTGGTCGGCGCGGCGAGATATTCGTCCAGCGCCTTCTCGTCCCATTTCAGCTTCGACGCCTTGAGCGCGGGGGAATAGTTGAAGCCGGCCAGGGTGCCGGCGGTGCGGCCGACGACGCCGACCAGATTGGGGCCAAGGCCGCTCTTGCCGCCGGGCTGCACGCTGTGACAGGCGCGGCAGGCGTTGAAGGCCGGCGGTGCCGCTGGTGCGGTCTGCGCCTGGCTCGACATGGCGGGGATCATCACTGCGCCCGTTGCGAGCGCTACCAGGCCGAAGCCCATTACCCTTTGCACCCTCGACTCTCCGTCTTGTCTATTGGTGTTATTTACCGGTAAACTGTTCCAATATGATCGGAAGATCAAGAGGCAGAATGAACGGTCTGTCGACTAATTACGAAGGAGAAGAGGATGGCGGGAAGAGCGTTGCGTCTGGGCATGGTCGGCGGTGGCGAAGGCGCCTTTATCGGGGCGATCCACCGCGCCGCGGCGGCACTGGATGGCGATTGGCGGCTGGTGGCCGGCGCCTTCAGCGGCGACCCGGATCGCAACCGGCGCTCGGGCGAGGCGCTGGGAATCGATCCGGCGCGCACCTATGATTCGCTCGACGCGCTGCTGGCGGGCGAACAGGCGCTGCCGGCGGACGAGCGGATCGATGCCCTGTCGATCGTGACGCCCAATCATCTCCACGCGCCGATGGCAATCGCCGCGCTTGACGCGGGTTTCCATGTCTTCTGCGAAAAGCCGATGGCGCTCGATCTGGCCGAAGCGCGCCAGATTGCCGCCGCCGCCGAACGCTCAGGCCGGCATTTCGGCCTCGCCTTCACCTATAGCGGCTATCCGCTGGTGGAAGAGGCGCGGGCGCGTGTCGCGCGCGGTGACTTCGGCAGGATCAGGCTGGTGCAGGTCGAATATTCGCAAGGGTGGCTCAGCCAGGCGATCGACCGTGATGGCAACAAGCAGGCCGAATGGCGCACCGATCCGGCCCGTGCGGGCCTGGGCGGCTGTCTGGGCGACATCGGCACCCATGCCTTTCACCTCGCCGAACATGTGTCGGGCCTGCGCGTGAGCGAAATCTGCGCCGACCTCAGCATCCATGTCGAGGGGCGCCGGCTCGACGACGACGTCAATGTGCTGCTGCGCCTCGACAATGGCGCGCGCGGCATCCTCAAGGCGACGCAGGTCGCGGCCGGCGACGAAAATGGCCTGAAACTGCGCATCCATGGCGAACATGGCGGGCTGGAATGGGCGCAGATGGAACCCAACACGCTGACCCTGCGCTGGCTGGATCGGCCCGCCGAAGTGCTGCGCGCGGCCGGACCGGGCCTGCTGCCCTCCACCCTGCCGCTGCTGCGCACGCCCAGCGGCCATCCCGAAGGCTATATCGAGGCGTTCGCCAATCTCTATCGCGCCTTCGCCACGCGGATCCGGGGCGGCGAAGCCTGGTTCCCGTCGGTCAGCGACGGTCTGCAAACCATGGGCTTCGTCGAAACCGTCATCGCCAATGCGGCGGGCGATGAAAAATGGACGGCGCTGCCCGGCGCATGACATGAAAGGGGAAGCGCGACATGATCGCCGCGCTTCCCTCAATCCTCAGTGCGCAGCGCCCTTCTTGGGCAGCAGCGGATTGATCGTCTGGATGCTGCCGTCGGCATTGTAGCGCAGTTCCGTCACCTTGACGTTGCGCAGGCGGGTCTGCCCCGACAACTGGCTGTCAGCGTAGAAGAGCCAGGACTTGCCGCCCCATTCGACGATCGAATGATGGGTGGTCCAGCCTTCGACCGGCTCCAGGATGCGGCCCTTGTAGGTGAAGGGACCATAGGGAGAATCGCCGACGGCATAGACCAGATAATGGGTGTCGCCGGTCGAATAGCTGAAATAATATTTGCCATCATGCTTGTGCATCCATGAGGCCTCGAAGAAGCGGCGATCATGGTCGCCACCCAGCAGCGGCTTGCCCTTGTCGTCCAGGATCTGGATCTCGCGCGGGGTTTCGGCAAATTCCAGCATGTCGCCGTTCAGCCTGGCGACGCGCGGCGCAATCGCCGGCTTGTCATCCTGTTTCAGGTCGGTCTTCGACCCGTCCGGATCATATTTCCCGCCGATATTGCGCTGCAACTGGCCGCCCCAGATGCCGCCGAAATAGATATAGCTCTGCCCGTCGGCGTCGGTGAAGACGGCCGGATCGATCGAATAGCTGCCCTTGATCGGCTGCGGCTGGGCCTTGAACGGCCCCATCGGATCGTTGGACGTTGCAACGCCGATGCGGAAGGCGCCTTCCTTGTCCTTGGCCGGGAAGTAGAGATAATAGGTGCCATTCTTGTAGGCCGCGTCGGGCGCCCACATCTGCTTGTCGGCCCAGGGCACATCCTTGACGTCCAGCGCCACCGGCCCGACCGTCACCGGCCCGCCGATCTTGTCCATCGACAGGACATGATAGTCGCGCATCTCGAAATGGCTGCCCAGATCATCCTCGGGCGTCGGCCCGTCAATGTCGTGGCTGGGATAGACATAGATCTTGCCGTTCCACACATGGGCGGACGGATCGGCGGTGTAGATGTCGCTGACCAGCGGCTGGGACAGATATTCGGACGCATCGCGCTTGCCACTCGCGGCATTGCCGGCCGCCGGCTCGGTCTTCTGTTCCGGCGCCTGCTGGCAAGCGGCGAGCGCCAGTCCCAGAGCCAGCGGCCATGCGTGCAGGCACATTCGGCGCTTGATCGTCATATCATCCTCTCCTTGCGATTTGCGCCATTGATAGCGTTATCATAAATCGCGCGCAACGCTCGATTGGCGCCGCCCTTTCAGCGATTGAGGCGCTGCATCACCATCGCCCGCAGGCGTCGCGCCTCCAGCGGCGTCAGCGGCGCCAACGGCCCCTGGGCATGATCGGGCAGATGGTCGCGCGCATCCTGCGCCGGTCCGAACAGATAATGGTCGAACAGCGCGCGCCAGGCCATGCGCTCGGGCTCCGGCCGCTCGCGGATGCTGAGCAGCCCGTGCAGCAGCGTCGCCATCGGCGTGTCGATGAAGTCGGGGACGGCGTCCCACCAATAGTTCATCATGATGTTGAAGCCGTCGCGCGCCTCGACCTGATGCCACCAGAGCGCCGGGTAGAAGAGCGCGTCGCCCGGCTCCAGTTCGGCCACCTCGCCGGCCGCCAGTGCCTGCGCAAAGCGCGGATAACGGGCCAGGTCGGGCGCGGCCGGATCGACCATGCTGACCACCTGGCCGCCGGGGGTCGGCGACAGCGGGCCGGGATAGAGATTGCCCACCTGATCGGGCGGAAACAAAGTGAAGCGGCGCCGCCCGACCAGGCAACAGGCCAGATTGTGCGAACTGTCATAATGGGTCGCGGCGACCGTGCGGTTGCCGATCCACAGGCTCACGGTCGGCACCGCCGCACCGAACAGGCCGGGCAGATCATGGTCGGCGCGCAGACCGGGGAAATAGCGGTCAACATCGGTCGACCCGATATAGATGGCCGGCCCCTCGCCGCGTGCATCCGCCCGGATCCTATCGAGATAATGGGGCAGCGGCGCCTGCCCCCGATCGAAATTGAAGCCGGTGAGTTCATCATTGTAGAAGAAGCGGCCCCCGGCCTCCTGCGCCCCGACATAGCCGGTGACCGGCGCGCCGCCATAATCGGCGAGCAATCGGTCCATCGCCGCCTGCACCGATCGCCGCCCGGCAGCGACCAGTGGCCAGCCATCGACCAGTCCGCCGATCACGACCGGCCTCTGCGCCGCCATCAGATCGTCGAGCCAGCCAGGTGTCAGGTCGCTGGCGGCAATCCGCCGGGTCTGGCGCAGCGTCACGCCGCCTGCCGCGCCCGCTTGCGCAGGATCAGATCCTCGATATTGGCGAGCGAGGAGCGGATCGCATAGGCCAGTTGCAACAGGCCCGCCTGATGCAGCGCCTGCAGCGTCGGACCATCCAGCGCCTCCAGCCGATCGGCATCGATGGTGAAGCGACCGGCAATGTCATAGCGCTGCGCATCGTCGATCGCGATGTCCAGCGCGACCGGCGCCAGCAGCCCGGCCTGTTCGAACGCTGCGAACATCGGCGCGCTCAGGCCATGGCCCTCATGAATGGTGCGCAGCGCATCGGCGACATGATCCAGATAGGGCGCGTTGCCGCCATGGGGCAGGAACAGCGCTTCGCCCGCGGCGCCGACGCGCGGATCGTCGAGGTCGACATGGATCACGGGATGATCTTCGCCGTCGCGCTGCTGCATGCCGATCAGGAAAGGGCCGCGCCGATGGACGGCGGGCACATAGCGTGCGGTCCAGCCTCCCGCGTCGAGAAACAGATTTTCGTCGCGATCGAACCCCAGCAGCGCGGTGAGCTGCCAGGCGCCCTGGCCATCGCGCTGAATCAGGATCGGATATTCCCGCTGGATCGCGTCGATCTCGGTCGGGAAGATCAGGGTCTGGTTGACGGCATCCCCGAAGGCGGCGCCATTGCCCGGTGCGACCCGAAGCGCGGCATGGGTGATGGGATCGAGTATCATCGTGCTGGTCATGGAATATCCGGCGTGCCGCATGAACGGGCGGCCATAGTAGGGCGTCGGCGGCGCAGGAAAAGCCCTTTGCGAGCCCCGCCCCGATGCCGTCCGCCCGACGCAATTGTGAAAGTCGGGGCCGCCCGGCAGGACGGCCCCGGCTCACCCCCTTAGAAGCGGAAGCGACCACCCAGCAGGAAGCGACGATCCAGCTCCTGCGCATACCACAGGTTGCTCTTGTCGCGACCATAGGTGCGGATGTCGCTCTCGGTCAGGTTGATCGCCTCGAACGAGACGGCAAACTGTTCCGACACATCCCAGCTGATGTTGAGATCGAGCTGGCCGAACGGGCGCACGAACACCGGGTTGCGATCGCCGCCGCCACGGTTGGCCGACTGCAGGAACTTGTCGCGCCAGTTATAGGCGAGACGGGCCGACAGGCCGTTCTTGTCATAGATCAGCGTGGCGTTGGCGGTATCCGACAGGCCGACCAGTGCGAACTGGTCCTCGCTCGGATCGGCGCCGACATCGATGCCCACGTCACCTCGGACCAGCGTATAGGCCGCCGACACACCGAAACCGGTATTGCCGAAGAAATGCTGGGCGGCGAGTTCGAAGCCCCAGATCTTGCCCTGCCGGTTGTTGATCGGCTGCGTGACCTCGAAGTCGTAGAGCGGGTCATTGGCGTCCGGCGTCAGGTCGACTTCGGTCAGCACCTGGTCGATGAAGGCCTGGCTGAGCGCGCCGTTCGAATAGTTCGCCTGGAACTGCTGCGACGCGGCATCGATATTGCCCTGCTGCTGCAGCAATGCCGTCATCGTGAACAGGTTGACGTCGCTCGGGTCCGCTCCCAGCCGCTTGAGTTCAGCCAGTGCCGTGCCCGATCTCGATCCCGCCGCGCCCGAACTGACGTCGCGCAGCCCGAACAGGTTGCGTGTCGTCTGGCCGGTGCCGACGAAATTCTGCACCCGCTTTTCGAACACGCCCGCCGAGATGTAGCTCGACGGCTTGTAATACCATTCGAAGGACAGATCGAGATTGTCGGAAATCAGCGGTGACAGGCGGGCATTGCCGGTCGATCCGGTGGCAAAGCCGCCGAGCGCGATCGGACGCGGCGGGGTGCCGACCGAGCTTGCCACGAACAGATTGCCATAATCGGGCCGGGCGATCGTCTTGCTGAACGAGAATCGACCGATGAAATTCTTCGCCAGCTCGATCTGGAAGTCCATCGCGGGCAGGAAGTTGTTGTAATTGCCGCTGTCCGAAACAGGCTGGACCTCGTCCGACACCACCAGGGTGAAGTCGTTGTCCGACACCCAGTTGATCGCCTGCGGCACCGCCACCAGCGATGTCGAACGCACCTTGGTCCGTTCGTAACGTGCGCCGACCACCAGCGATGCCGGACGGCCCGCCAGTTCGCCCTTCCAGGTCAACTGGCCATAAGCCGACCAGATATCCTCCTTGACCCGGTTATCTTCCTGCTGGGTGATGCCGATCGCATTGCCGCGCTGGGCATAATAAGGCGACAGCGCATTATAGAGGTCGACGGCGCTGCCCTGGAAGGCGGTCAGCGTCGCGCCTTGGCCCTTGGCGTCGAAATTGTCGAACTTGCAGACCAGGCAATATTCCTGCAGCACGCCCGGTGCAACCGATCCGATATCGCCGACATTGCTGATGCCCCAGTCGCCCAGCGTCTGCTGCGTCTGGGTGCGGGTCTGGCGCATCTTGGACGTGCGGTAATTGGCACCGACATCGAAGCGGCTGCCGCCATCATCCAATTCCCAGCCCAGGTCGGCGCGGATTTCGTTGAGCCGCTGGCGCTGCGACGAGGACACTGTGCGGCCCATCTGCGACCCCAGGTCGCCCAGGTCGAGCACACCATTTCCATTGCCGCGCAGGGCATCGTTGATGGTGATCGACTGGACCGGGATGACGCCGCTGAAATCGGCCGACTGCGACGCCACGATCGGCGCGCCCAGGCCCACCAGCGTCGAACTCACGCCATTGGGATTGTCCGGCGAGCTTTGCGCCAGGCCGGTATGGCCGTCGATCGACAGGGTGACGCGGTCGTTGATCTCCCATTTCGCGTTCAGGCCATAATCCTGCAGCCGGTTGCGCACGCCGCGTTCGGCCTGTTCGAAGGCCGCGTCCTTCACGCCGGCGATATTCTCCTGCAGATAGCTGGTCGTGGCGACCACCGGATTGCCGTCAAACTCCACCTGGGCGAAGGGCCGGTTGAACCAGTTGCCCTGGCTGGCGCGCTGTTCATGCTGCTTGTTCTGGGCGAACAGTGCGTCGGCGGTGAAGGTCAGCGTCTCGGCCGGGCGGAATTGCATGACCGCCGATCCGTTGATGCGCTCGCGCGAACCCTGCGAATAATAATAGCTGCTGTCATTGGGCACCGACACCAGCGTATTGGGGTCGGTCGGCGCATTGCTGATCTGGGTATTGGCGTTGACGAAGCCGTTGGCCGGATCCGCAAACTGGCTGTAGCGACGGATGTTCCAGTTGTTGACGGTCGCGCCGCGGGTCGAGAAATTGCGCTTCTGGTAGCTGCCGAAGATCGACACGCCGAACACTTCATTCTCGTCGCGCCAGCTCAGCAGGCCCGATGCTTCGGGCGTGATCTTGGCCGGGTCGCTCAGGCTCTTCTCGACGCTGGTGTCATAGAGCGCCTTGACGCCGATCGTGCCGCTGAAGCCCGCCTCGCGCGCGTCGAGCGGCTTGCGGGTGATGACGTTGATCGACGCGCCGATGCCGCCCGACGGAATGGCCGCGCGACCGGTCTTGTAGACCTCCAGCGTGCTGACGCCTTCCGACGCCAGGTTGCCGAAGTCGAAGGAGCGACTGGTGCCCGACGAATAGTCGGCATTCTGGTCGCCGCCGACGGAGGTGACATTGGCCGATGGCAGCGCGCGCCCGTTCAGCGTCACCAGGTTGAAGCCGCCGCCAAAGCCGCGGACCGTGACCTGCGACCCTTCGCCATTGACGCGGTCGATCGACACGCCGGTGATACGCTGCAGCGATTCCGCCAGGTTGGTGTCGGGGAACTTGCCGATATCTTCGGCCGAAATGGCATCGACCACGCCGCTCGAATTGCGCTTGATGTCGATCGCGCGATCAAGGCTGGCGCGCACGCCGGTGACGATGATGTCGGCTTCGGCATTCTGCACGGCGGCGTCCTGCGCCTGCGCCATTGTTGGTGTAACGCTATACGTTAGCGCTATCAGAGACGCGCAACGCATGAATCTGGAATATGGTAAACCCATTTCAGAATCCTCCCTTTTTTAACAGCTCGCCCACATCGAGCCTTATTGGACGTTCATGCTAGCCTAATGGCCAGCGTTGTCAATTATGATGCTATGATCGGTTAAAGTCCCTAAGGGTTTGATTTACAGATTTATATTTGACTGAAAATAATGGTTTTTTATGTTTTATTGTGCATTGCAAAAAATATTCTACCGGTGCGCATTTTTTGACTAGACCAATTCTGCAGGGCAATAGCGGCGCAGGAATTCGCGATGGCTGGGCATCTCCGCCACGACCCCGGCAATGTCCTTGCGCATCCGCGCCAGCTCCTCGCGCAGCTGCGGTTCGGGCATCATCGCCGCGACATGATGATAGCCGCGCGGGTGCATGCCCTGTCCCAGCAGCACCGACGACCAGCTGTCGACCCGGAACAGCTCATGCCCCAATTGATAGGCGCGGCCATTTTCCTGCCACAGCGCCAGCCTTTCCTTCAGGCTGTCGGGTATCTCCATCGTCCGGCAATGATCCCAGAAGCGGGAATCGTCGCGTTGGGTCACATGATAGTGAAGGATGATGAAGTCGCGGATATTCTCGAACTCCAGCCGTGACTTGCGGTTGAAATGGTCGAGCAGCGCGTCGTCGAACCCGTGGAAGGGGAAATCCTCGATCAGCCGCGTCACCGCCGCCATCATCAGGTGGATGCTGGTCGATTCGAGCGGCTCGATGAAGCCGCCGGCCAGCCCCAGGCCGACGCAGTTCTTGTGCCAGGCCCGGGTCCGCGTGCCGGTCTTGAACCGCACCAGCCACGGGTCCACGATCGGCTCCCCCTCGATCTCCGCCAGCAGCCGGGCATGCGCCTCGTCGTCGGACATGAAATCGCTGGCGAAGACGAAGCCGTTGCCGTCGCGATGCTGCAGCGGGATTCGCCAACGCCAGCCCGCCTCATGCGCGATCGCCGACGTATAGGGCTGGGCTGGGCCGTCGGAGGTAGACTGGACAGCAACCGCGCGGTCGGTGCGGATCCACTGGCCCCAATCCTCGAAGCCGACACCCAGCGCCTCGCCCAGCAGCAACGATCGAAAACCGGTGCAGTCGATGAACAGGTCGCCCTCGATCCGCGTGCCCGATTCCAGCACCAGCGCCGCGATATGCCCGCTCTCGGGCGTCAGTTCGACATTGCGGATCTTGCCTTCGACCCGCTTCACCCCCGCCGGCTCGGCCAGGCTGCGCAGGAAGCGGGCATAGCGCGCGGCGTCGATATGATAGGCATAGCTGGGCGCGACCGAACTGCTGAGCGACATGCGATTGGCCTCGCCCGCCATCCATTCCAGACAATATTCGCCCAGTTCGCCGCCAAAGCCCTGCGCCCTGGCATGCAGCCAGAAATGGTGGAAATCTGCCATCCAGCTCCATTGCAGCCCGATCGTGCCGAACGGGTGGATATAGCGGTCGCCGACCTGCCCCCAATTCTTGAACTCGATGCCCAGCTTCACCGTCGCCTGCGCCTCGGCCATGAAGCGGTCCTCGCGGATCTTCATCAACTGGTGGAAACCGCGGAAGGTCGGCACGGTGGATTCGCCCACGCCGATGGTGCCGATCGCGTCGGACTCGACGAGCGTTATGTCGATCAGCGGCCCCAGATGGCGGACCAGCGCGGTCGCCGTCACCCAGCCGGCGGTGCCCCCGCCAGCGACGACAACCCGCTTCACCACCCGGTCGGACGTCGGAAAATCTGCATGCATGTCGGTCAATCCAGCGGAAGGGGAGAAAAATTTGGCATTCAGCGATCAGGCGGCACCGGCATTCGACGTCGCCGAGCGGGGATCGACATCGTTGTCATTCAAGCCATCGATCGGCCCGCCCAACATCTTCTTCCGGGACAGGATATCGATCGCCGGGGATGTCATGATCGTTGTCACGATCGTCATCAGCGCCAGGATCGCAAACAGCGCTGGTCCGATAATGCCGCGCTGCAACCCGATATTGATGACCAGCAATTCCATCAGTCCACGCGCGTTCATTAGGGCGCCAACGGCAAGGGCCGTAGGATTATCCTGACCCGTCATACGGGCAGCCGCCCAGCATCCGCCTCCCTTGGCCAGGATCGACCCTGCCAGGATGGTCAATGCGACAAACGCAAGGACGGGTGTATCTACCATCGTCAACCGCGTGTTGAGCCCGGAAAAAGTGAAGAAGAGCGGAACGAGCAATAGTGTCGTGACCGGCTCCAGCCTGACCTTGATACCCCGAGCAAGAAGGCCGCGTGGCATGGCAACACCCAGAAGGAAGCCACCGAAGACCGAATGCAAGCCCGCCGCATCCATTGCCCAGGCACTGGCGGAAAACAACATGACCACAACGGCAAGCAGGGGAAATGTAACCCGCCCCTCCCGCTCGGCCCAGCGGGCCAGGGGGCGCATCAGACCAGGTGCCAGAAGCAGCATGACTGCGGCAAATAGCCCGCCACCGCCCAATGCCTTGACCGCGATCATATTGTCCACACCGATGCAGGCGAGCAGGATCGCCAGGATTGACCAGGCGATAGCATCGTCAATCGCGCCGGCGGACAAGGCCAAGGAAGCCAGCGGGGTATGGGCCAAGCCACGTTCGTTGATGATCCGTGCCAGCACCGGGAAGGCAGTGATCGATATCGCGACCCCCATGAACAAGGTCGCCTCGAAAGCGGTCACCATGTGACCAAACATCTCAAGCTGCAGCAGCCAGGGCGTGAGAGCGACCGCGACCAGGAAGGGCGCGACGATGCCACAGAGCGACACGGCGACCGCGCTGCCGGCATGGCGATAGAAATGGTCCCTGCGAAAGCCGAGACCCACCAGGAACATGTAGAGGCCGATCCCGATCTGGGCGGCGATATAGAGGATGGGCTTCGTCTCGGCCGGAAAGATCAGGGACTGGGCCTGAGGCGCCACGAGACCGAAGAAGGACGGGCCAAGCAGGATGCCGGCAATCATGTCGCCGATCACCCGCGGCTGATGAAAGTACGTGCCCGCCAGCCAGCCTACCAAACGGCAGGTACCAAGTATGACAACCAGCTGTAACGCCAATGCCGCGCCTACATGGACGATATCCATGCCCCTCCCTAACCCCATGCACCGTTCTTCGGGAATCCCACCTCCCGAGACGCATTCTCAATATGAAGAATGGCATGATGCAGAATTGGGACAAGTGTTTTTCGCAGCTCTGCGATCGATTGGCCGATGTGCTTGGCTTGTGCAGGCTTTTCGATTATTGGCCAGCCTGTGCTTCAGGAGCAATCCTGGTGCACATGAAAGCGCCGGTGTTCCGCAAGGAACCTAATCGGGAATGCGGTGCGGGGCTTTGCTCCAAATCCGCGGCTGTCCCTGCAACTGTAAGCGGATAGCACGACATGCACGCCCATTGGGGCAGCCACTGGACAGCCATAAGCCGGTCCGGGAAGGCGCATGTCGGGCAACGACCCGCAAGCCAGGAGACCGGCCGGCGCTTTGTCGCTCTTGTCCTGGTCCAGGGAATGGCCATGGCACGGTCCTTCTCCGTCTGGGCGACGAAGCTGTGCGGCTGGGGCTGCACGCTCGCGCGTCGACGGGTGCTGCTCGCGCCTGCCCGCCTTTGCGCGTCGACCGGTGCTGCCGGCAAGCCCCCGCCATGTTCGTCGTCGCGCGCCAGCGCCGTTCCCCCAGCGGGACGGCCGGGAGAGAGGCATGGCTATTGTCAGGGGCTGGTGCCCGGATGCCTGGCGGCCGATGATGGCCGGCGACGGCCTGTTGCTGCGCGTCAAGCCGCCATTGGGCCGGCTGGCCCGTGACCAACTGATCAGCCTGGCGGCATTGGCCCGCACCCATGGCAACGGTCAGATCGATCTCACCCGCCGCGCCAATCTCCAGTTGCGCGGCCTGGATGAACGCAGTTGGCCCCGGCTGCGCGATCACCTGATCAACCTGCGCCTGGTCGATGCCGATGCGGAAGCTGAAACAGCCCGGAACCTGATGATCGCACCGGGCTGGCGCGCCGGCGACGACAGCGACCGGCTCGGGCGGGCGTTGCTCGCTCGCAGTCATGAATGGCCGCGCCTGCCTGACAAGGTCGGCGTCATCATCGATGCGGGCCCGGCACCCATGCTCCACGGCGAACCGGGCGATTTCCGGATCGAACGGGGCATGGGTGGGAGGCTTATCCTGCGCGCCGACGGCCGGCATGCCGGCATGCCCTTGACTCGCGATCGTGAAATCGACGCATTGCTCGCCCTGGCACACTGGTTCGTCGAGAGCGGCGGCTCGGCGGCGGGACGCATGGCCCGCCACGCAGCCCCCTTGCCCGCATGGGCCGTTGGCACAGTCATGCCTGCCGCACCCTCGCCAGCACCCATGCCCGGACGATGGGCCGGCGGCCTCGCCTGCGCCGTCGCCTTCGGCCGCATCACCGCAACAGCGCTGGAACGACTGGGCGACCAGCCGGGCTGGACCGCACTTCGCCTGACGCCATGGCGCATGATTCTGGTGGAAGGGGATTTAGAGGGCATCTTGCCCCCCGGCCTGTCATGCGATCCCACCGATCCGCTGCGCCATGTGGATGCCTGCCCCGGCTGTCCCGAATGCCCGCAGGCCAGCGTCGAAACCCGCATGCTCGCATGCCGTCTCGCCCCCCATGTCGCTGGCCGGCTCCATGTCTCGGGCTGCACCAAGGGCTGCGCGGGCATAGCCCCGGCCGATGTCCTGCTTGCCGGCCATGATGGCCGCTACACCCTCAGTTTCCCTACCACCGACGCTGCCGCGCCGGCACGGACCGCCCTCTCCATCGCCGACATCCTGGCCCATTTCGGAGCGCATTGATGCCCCATGACTATGAAAGGGACGGCAGTGCCATCTATCGCCAGTCCTTCGCCACCATCCGCGCCGAAGCGGACCTGACCGGCTTTTCTTCCGATGAGGAACCGGTGGCCGTCCGCATGATCCATGCCGCCGGGATGGTCGATCTGGTGCATCATATCCGCTTCTCGCCCGGTTTTGCACAGGCGGCGCGCAACGCATTGGCGGCCGGCGCCCCGATCCTGTGCGATGCACGCATGGTGTCGGAAGGGATTACGCGGACGCGCCTGCCGGCCGACAATCCAGTCATCTGCACGCTCAACGACGACGCCGTCCCGGGCATGGCCAGCACGATCGGCAATACCCGATCGGCGGCGGCGCTGGAGTTGTGGCGTCCATATCTGGCCGGCGCGCTGGTCGCCATCGGCAACGCCCCAACCGCCCTCTTCCATCTGCTCGACATGCTGGAAGCAGCCGACTGCCCACGCCCCGCCGCGATCATCGGCTGCCCGGTCGGCTTCGTCGGCGCCGCAGAATCGAAGGCCGCCCTGTGGCAGGGCGCCCCGGTGCCGTGCGGCATTGTCGAGGGCCGGCTGGGCGGCAGCGCGATTACCGTCGCGGCCGTCAACGCGCTTGCGAGCCGCGCGGAATGAGTAGCACCATGGGCCGGATATATGGCGTCGGGCTTGGTCCGGGCGCGCAGGATCTGCTGAGCGTGCGCGCCGATCGGCTGGTGCGGGACACGCGTCACATCGCCTATTTCCGTAAGGCCGGCCGCCCCGGCCAGGCGCGCGGCATCGTCGCGGACATGCTGCGCAACGATGCGGTCGAACTGGCAATGGAATATCCCGTCACGACCGAAATCCCGCTGGACGATCCGCGCTACAATGCCCGGCTGTCGGTCTTTTATGCCGACTGTACCGATCGGCTGCTGGCGATCGCGCAGGCCGGCGAGGATGTCGTGGTCCTGTGCGAAGGCGATCCCTTCTTCTACGGCTCCTTCATGCATCTGCACAGCCGGCTGTTGGGCCATGCCCCGGTCGAAGTGGTACCCGGAATCACTGGGATGGCCGGTGCCTGGCATGCCACCGACATGCCCTTTACCTGGGGAGACGACGTGCTGACCGTCGTCATGGCCACCCTGCCCGAGGAGGAACTGGTACGGCGCATTCGCGATACCGATGCACTGGTGGTGATGAAAATCGGACGCCATCTGGCCAAGCTTCGCCGCGCGGTCATGGCTGCTGGGCGGACCAATGCAGCCTGGCTGGTCGAACATGCCGCCATGCCGGGCCAGCGCGTCACCCGCCTGGCCCAGGCCGATCAGGTTACGCCCTATTTTTCGATCCTGCTGATCCACGGCCAGGGGCGCCGGCCATGAGCGGCTGGATCGCAGTCGTTGGCCTTGGCCCCGGCGACGATGATCTGGTGACGCCTCAGGTCCGCGCTGCACTGGATGCCGCGACCGACCTAGTCGGCTATATTCCCTATATCGCGCGCGTCCAGCCGCGGCCCGGTCTGGTCCTCCACCCGTCCGACAATCGGGTTGAACTGGACCGGGCGGCACTGGCCCTCGATCTGGCAGCACAAGGGCGCAGGGTGGCGCTGGTGTCCTCGGGCGATCCCGGCGTGTTCGCCATGGCATCCGCCCTGTTCGAGACGCTGGAAGCCGGCCCGGACCGCTGGCGCATGCTCGACATCCGGATATTGCCGGGCATCACGGCCATGCTGGCGGCCGCGGCGCGCGCTGGCGCGCCGCTCGGTCATGATTTCTGCGCGATCAACCTGTCCGACAATCTCAAGCCCTGGCCGCTGATCGAGAAACGTCTACGGCTCGCCGCAGAGGCCGACTTTGCCATCGCCCTCTACAATCCGCGCTCCCGCGCCCGGCCCGACGGTTTCGTCCGCGCGCTCGCGCTGTTGCGCGCCACCTGTCCCGAAGACCGTCTGGTGCTGCTAGCCCGCGCCGTGACGACACCCGACGAGCAATTGCATGTCATACCGCTCAGCGCAGTCGATCCGACCCAGGTCGACATGCGCACCATGGTCATCATCGGCTCAAGCCAGACCCGGCTGCTTGCGCACGGGCGCGGCCAGTTCCTCTATACGCCGCGCGCCATCGCATGATCGATCCATGCCAGCACATCCTCCGCCCGGTAGAGGGTCGCCCGCTCGGGCAGGCTGGGCCGATCGATCATCAGCACCTGTCGCCCCAGTTGCCGCGCCGCAGTCAGCTTTGCCGCCGCGCCGGTCCCACCTGCATTCTTGCAGAGGACAAGGTCGATGCCATGGTCGCGCATCAACCGCACATCTCCCTCGACGGTAAACGGCCCGCGATCGATCACCAGTTCATGGTTGGGCAGGCCCGGTACCGCCTCCGGCCGGTCGACGAAGCGCAACAGATAATGATGCTGTGGCTGGACCATGAACCGTTCGACATGCATGCGCCCCAGCGCCAGCATCACCCGGCGCGCCGGCCCCTCCAGCGCCGCGACCGCCGCGTCGATATCGGCCACATGGGTCCAGCGGTCCCCCTCTTCCGCCTGCCAGGCCGGACGGGTCAGCGCGACATGGGCGATACCGCTGCACTGGGCAGCGGCAATGGCATGCACACTCATCTGTGCGGCAAAGGGATGGGTCGCATCCACCAGATGAGTGATCCGATGCGTGCGGAGATAGTCGACCAGTCCATCGACGCCGCCAAAGCCGCCAATGCGAACCGGGATGGGCTGTGCTGCAGGCAGCGTCGTGCGCCCGGCATAGCTCAAAGTCGCGCTTATGCCCCGATCGGCCAGCAACCGGGCCAGCATGCTGGCTTCGGTCGTGCCGCCCAGCAGAAGGACATGGGGCATGGATGAAGGCATGGACGACACCATCGGACAGTGGTTGACGATTATCGGTATCGGCGAGGACGGGGTGGATGGCTTGTCCCTCGCGGCACGAACGGCTCTGGTCAACGCCAAACTGGTCATGGGATCCGCCCGACATCTGGCGCTGTTACCAGAGATTAGCTGCCCGACGATCGAATGGCCAGTGCCCTTCGCCGATGGCATGGCGCAAGTGCAAACCCGGCGCGGCACACCGATGGTGGTGCTGGCATCGGGCGATCCCTTCTGGTTCGGTGCCGGCGCCAGTCTGGCGCACCTCTTCGCCCCGTCCGAATGGATCGCGCATCCTGCGCCATCGACCTTCGCCCTGGCTGCCGCCCGATTGGGCTGGGCGATCCAGGATAGCCTGTGCCTCGGCCTGCATGCCGCGCCGCTGGACCGGTTGCGGCCGCATCTGGCACCGGGTCGCCGGATTATGGTGCTGGTCCGCGATAGCATGGCGGTGACCGCGCTCGCCGCCTATCTTGTCGACCGGGGCTTCGGCTCCTCGCGCCTGCATGTGATGGAGGGGCTGGGCGGGCCACGCGAGCGACGGCGCAGCATCGATGCCGATCAGATGCGTTTTACCGACATCACCCATCCGGTGATGGTCGCGATGGAGCTGTGCGGCGCCGGCCCGACGCTGTCTTCCACGCCCGGCCGGCCAGACAGTCTGTTCGCCTCCGACGGGCAATTGACGAAGGCCCCGGTACGCGCACTGACCCTGGCCGCGCTTGCACCCAGCCCCGGCGAACTTCTGTGGGACATTGGCGCCGGGTCGGGATCGGTCGCCATCGAATGGCTGCTCGCCCATCGGGCCAATCGCGCCATCGCGGTGGAGGCCGATACCGACCGCGCCGACCGCGCCCGCGCCAATGCACTGGCGCTTGGCGTCGACCGGCTACAGATATTGCGTGGCCATGCGCCGGCACTGCTACCCGATGGCGATGCCCCCGATGCCGTGTTCATTGGCGGCGGCCTGTCCCAATCACTGCTGGAATCGCTGGAAGAGCGCCTGCCCTCCGGCACGCGCCTGATCGCCAACGCGGTCACCCTCGAATCCGAAGCACTGCTGACCGCTTGGCAGGCAAGGCGGGGAGGCACCCTGCTGCGGATCGAGCTGGCTGACGCCCGGCCCCTAGGCAACCGGCACGGCTGGCGCGCGCGCTATCCGATCGTGCAATGGAGCGTGACACTGTGAGGGTTGCAGGCTTCGGCTTCCGCGCGGCAGCGACCACCACCTCGCTGCATGTCGCGCTCGACATGGCGCGCGGCGCATGGCCGGTGACCCATCTGGCTACCCTGATCGACAAGGCACCGGCGCTGGCCGACCTCGCTGTACAACTGGGCCTGCCGGTCATCGCCCTTGCCCCTGATCAACTGGTCGGCCTCCGCACGCTGACGCATTCGATTCCTTCCCAAACGGCCAGAGGTATCGGCAGCGTGGCGGAAGCCTGCGCGCTGGCCGCCTGTTACGGCCGCGATGCCCACCTGCTCGGACCACGCGTCCTTTCCCAAGACCGGATGGCGACCTGCGCCATCGCGCAAGGAGTCTGTCCATGACCGTCCACTTCATCGGCGCCGGGCCTGGTGCCGCCGATCTTCTCACCCTGCGCGGTCGCGACCTGATCGCCGCCAGCCCGGTCTGCATCTATGCCGGATCGCTGATCCCGGCGGCCATGCTCGACCATTGCCCGCCCGGTGCGCGGATCGTAAACAGCGCGCCGCTCGATCTCGACGCGATCATGATGGAAATCCTGGCTGCCCATAACGCCGGCCAGGACGTAGCTCGGCTACATTCAGGCGATCTTTCGGTCTGGTCAGCCATGGGGGAACAGATACGCCGCCTGCGCGCGCTCGACATTCCCTTCACCGTCACGCCAGGCGTCCCCGCCTTTGCCGCCGCTGCCGCCGCACTGGAATGCGAACTGACCCTGCCCGGCCTTGCCCAGTCGCTGGTCCTCACCCGCACCCCCGGCCGCGCCAGCAGCATGCCCGACGGGGAGAGCCTGGCCCTTTTCGCAGCAACTGGCGCGACCCTTGCCATCCATCTGTCGATCCACAATCTGGCGCAGGTCGTGGCGGATCTCAGCGCGGCCTATGGCGCAGACTGCCCGGTCGCAGTCGTCTGGCGCGCCAGTTGGCCCGACCAGCGGATCGTGCATGCGACATTGGCAACGATAGAGGCGGCCGTCGCATCCAGCATGGAGCGAACCGCTGTCATTCTCGTCGGCCGCGTGCTGGCGCCTGGCGACTTTGGCGAAAGCAGCCTCTATGCCGCCGGCTATGATCGGCGCTTCCGGCCGCGCAATGCGGCATCGCTCTTTGCCGGGCCATCGGAATGATTCCGCCCGGTCTGGTCATCTCCGCGCCAGCCTCGGGCACGGGCAAGACCACCGTCACGCTCGGCCTGCTGCGCGCGCTGGCACAGGACAGCGTGCAGATCCAGCCCTTCAAATGCGGTCCCGACTATATCGACCCGGCCTTCCATCGTGCCGCCTGCGGCCGTGCCTCGTTCAACCTCGATAGCTGGACGATGGATGCCCGGACAATCAACAGGATCGCCGCCTGCCCCGCCGACATCGCCTTGGCCGAAGGGGCGATGGGCCTGTTCGACGGCGCGATGACCCACGGCGCGCTGGGCCATGGCACCAGCGCCGACATCGCCCGCCACATGGGATGGCCGGTGATCCTGGTACTCGACATTGCTGGCCAGGCGCAATCCGTCGCTGCCGTCGCCCAGGGTTTCACACACTTCGATCCCAGCGTGCAGGTTGCCGGCGTGATCCTCAACCGCGTTGGCAGCATGCGGCACGAACGGCTGGCCCGCGCCGCGCTGGCAGCGGCCGACATCCCCCTGTTCGGCGCGTTGCATCGTGATACCGCCCTCCACCTGCCCGAACGACATCTGGGGCTGGTGCAGGCGCAGGAACATGCCGCCCTGGATGACGCGATCGCCATCATGGCTGCGCGGCTGCGCGAAGGCGTGGACCTGACGGCGATCCGCGCCGCCGCACGCGGCGGTCGCGCTCAACCGCCTGCACGCTGGCCTGCCCCCCCTGCCCAGCGCATCGCCATCGCACAGGATGCCGCCTTCTCGTTCCTCTACCCCCATCAACTCGACGCATGGCGCCACGCCGGGGCACAAATCCTGCCCTTCTCGCCGCTGGCGGACGAGGCGCCGGACGCCGACGCCGACCTGGTCTGGCTCCCCGGCGGCTATCCCGAACTCCATGCCGGACGAATCGCAGCGGCGGAACATTTCATGGCTGGTCTGCGCCGCCATGCCGCAACCCGGCCGGTCCACGGCGAATGCGGCGGCTATATGGTTCTGGGCGCGGCAATCGTCGACCACGACGGCACCGAACATGCCATGGCCGGCCTGCTGGGCCTGGTCACCAGCCATGCCGAACGACGTCTGCATCTGGGCTATCGCCAGGCCGAACTACGCGCGCCGCTGCCGGGCCTTCCCATCGGCACCCGCCTGCTTGGGCATGAATTCCACTATTCCACCATTCTAGCCCAACCCGATCCCCCGCTGATGAACGTCGCCGACGCGGATGGCGCACCCGTGACCGAATCCGGCTCCTATCGCGGCCATGTCAGCGGCAGTTTCTTCCACCTGATCGCGAGCATGCCATGATCAACCTGCATCTCATCGGCATCGGCACCGGCAACCCTGATCATCTGACGGCACAGGCGGTGCGAGCCATGAACGACGCCGACCTCATCCTGTTGCCGCGCAAGGGCGATGCCAAGGTCGACCTCATCGACCTGCGCCGTGATATCTGCGCGGCCGTCCTCACCAGGCCGGTGCGGGTGATCGAGTTCGACCTGCCGGTCCGCGACGCCCGGCACGGCTATCTCGCCGGTGTACGCGATTGGCACGATGCCATCGCCCGGTCATGGACAGCACAGATCGCGCATCATCTGTCCGATGGCGGGCGGCTGGCGCTGCTCGTCTGGGGCGATCCCTCGCTCTATGACAGCAGCCTGCGCATCGCTGACCGGCTGGCGCGCGATGGCCTGTCGATCAGCGTGCAGGTCATACCTGGCATCACCAGCATCCAAGCACTGACCGCCGCCCATGCCATTTCGCTCAACCGGCTGGGGCGGCCTGTCCTCATCACCACCGGTCGCCAGTTGCGCGAACGGGGCTGGCCCTCAGGCGCGGACGATATCGTGGTCATGCTGGACGATGGCAGCGGCTTTGCCAGCCTCGATCCCCACGGCATCGACATATGGTGGGGCGCCTATCTGGGCATGGCACAACAAGTGACCGACGCCGGGCCGCTGGGCGAGGCTGGGCCGCGCATCGCCGCTTTGCGGACAGAGGCGCGCGCGCGCCATGGCTGGATCATGGATGTCTATCTGCTGCGCCGCCGTGCGGTCACGACCGATCCCGCCGCAACGGCAGGAGATCTTCCGGCCGGTTGATGTTGGGCAGGACCAGCCCCGGCAGCGTCACGGTGCGCGCATCGATCCGCGCCAGCCAGCCCCGGATCGACCGGTTATTATCCTCCGCCAGATGCGCGTCCAGCTCGGGCGCCAGCGCGGCCGGCCACCAGCCGAGCAGCTGCTGCCCGTCGAGGATCGCCGCCCGCTCGCCGATCAGCAGCGCGGGCAGGTCGGCCGGATAGAAGGGCATGTCGCAGCCGCTGGTCAGCACGCCGTCAAAGCCGTGGGCTTGCGCATGATGCAGCGCGGCGTTGAGGCCGCCCAGCGGCCCCATGTCCGGCCCAGGCCGGTCGGGCAGACAGAGTTGTCCGTCTTCAATCCGACCGCAGATCGCGATCGCGGCGACATGGGGGGACAGCGCGTCGATCGCATGGTCGATCAGCCGCCGGCCGTCGAGCAGCGCCGCCGCCTTGTCGCTGCCGAAGCGGGTCGCGCGCCCGCCCGCCATTATCGCCCCCAACAGCCTGGCCATGCCCGCCCCTCCTGCCGATCCGGTGCCGTCTGCTTTGACATTGGCAGGGCACAGGGGCAAGGGTTCGCGCCGATGGCAGGCGCGCCCCGCGCGCCACTCCTTCCCGGCGAGACCCCGATGCATCTGCATGATTTCGATATCGACCTGTTCCTGCGCGACTATTGGCAGCAAAGGCCGCTGCTGATCCGCAATCCATGGGCGCAATGGAGCAATCCACTGGCGCCCGAGGAACTGGCCGGTCTGGCCTGCGAGGAAGGCGTCGAGTCGCGGCTAGTGGTGCAGGCGGACGGCGACTGGACGATGGAACAGGGGCCGCTGGCCGAGGATCGCTTCGCGTCGCTCGGCGCCAGCCCCTGGACCCTGCTGGTCCAGGCGGTCGATCATCAGGTGCCCGATGTCGCGGCGCTGATCGCTCCGTTCCGCTTCATCCCGGACTGGCGGATCGACGATGTCATGGTCAGCTATGCCAGCGACGGCGGCGGCGTCGGCCCGCATTTCGACCAATATGACGTCTTCCTGATCCAGGGCGAAGGCCGCCGCCGCTGGCGCATCGGCCAGGCGTGCGACGATAGCAGCCCGCTGCGCCCCCATGCCGATCTGCGCCTGCTGGCCCAGTTCGACGCGACCGACGAATGGGTGCTGGAGCCCGGCGACATCCTCTATGTCCCGCCCGGCATCGCCCATGATGGTGTCGCGGTGGGCGACGACTGCATGACCTATTCGGTCGGCTTCCGT
>Ga0209813_10000011_pt1 | contig 93114 bp, 101 predicted proteins | sample EndMethybrTD3033_FD_187596 | JGI IMG/M metagenome (GOLD analysis project Ga0209813, IMG submission 187596) | Populus endosphere microbial communities from Tennessee, USA - Endosphere MetaG P. TD hybrid TD303-3 (SPAdes) (version 2) | ecosystem: Host-associated > Plants > Roots > Endosphere... | reverse complement strand
CATCCCGCATCGATGGATCGCCGCTGACCTACAACCAGCAAGACACATATATGCCCGACCTCCTCATATGCAGGCACGAACATGCCGACATAGTGCTGGAAGCCCTGAAGGGCTAGGGGCGATCGACATTCAGATGATGACGTGACGAAAATGGTGGATTTCCGTGACCCGGAGCGCAGCGTACTTAAAGTACGTGAGCACCGGAAGCGCGGAAAACCGCCATTTGCAGGCCGTCAGGGCTGAATGTCGATTGCCCCTAGGCGCGGGTCGTCAGTCCGGCGCCGACATCGGCGCCCGCCCAGGCGCGCCAGTGATCACCGTCGGGATCGATGTCCACCCGGTCCGTCAGATCGAAAATCTTCACCGCCGGCCGGTCCACCGTATAGGCGGGCCAGTCCGGCTCGGGCGCGCCATGGCGAACGAAATGGGCGATATGATCGGTCATCCGCCGGCCGAGCGCCGCGCGGCGCCCGCGCATCGGCCCGCCACGGGCGAGGGCGGCGCGCAGGCCGCGCATCGGCCAGGTCAGGGTCAGGTCCAGCCCATGAGCGGCACCGGCGATCGGATGGCGATAGTCGAAGCGATAGAACCAGGTCGGCGCCTGTCCCGACTGTCGATCGGCGAAATGACGGGTCGGCATCAGGAAGGTGAGATCGGTGGCGAGCGCGCGGCGCCCCGCCTTGTCGCGCGAATAGGCGGCCAGGATGCGGGCGGCATGGTCGGCCGGCAATTGGGCATGGAGCAAGGCGTCGAGCGCCGGCCAGTCGGTCGGCAGGATATCGCCGGGCATCAGTTCGAACAGACGGATTTCCTCACGCGTGGCACCGGCGAGCAACGGCACCGGCGCGGCCGGCTCCGCCACCGCATCCGCCAGCGAGGCGGGCAACAGGTCGCCGTCGAACCAGGGGGCGGCGGGAATGGTACCGGGGTTGGCGGCGCCGGCCGCGCCCTGCGCCTCGAACAGGCGGATGAGGTCCATGCCGCGCAACGCGGCCAGATCAGGATCACCGAGCGCCGCCATATAATCGCGCGCCACCTGTTCGCTGCGGTCGCGGCCATGGATCAGGCTGACGGCGCCACTCTGCATGATCGCCCCGGCAAAGAGGCCGCGCGCGGCAGGCGCATGGAGCAATAGCGAGATCGACATGGAGCCAGCCGACTGGCCGCCGACCGTCACCCGCGCCGGATCGCCGCCAAAGGCCGCAATATTGTCCCGCACCCAGGCGAGCGCCGCAATCTGGTCGCGCAGGCCGAGATTGGAGGGGATGCCCGGTACGACCGCGCCGAAATTGACGAAGCCGAGTACGCCCAGCCGATAGTTGATGGTGACGACGATGATGTCACCGTCGCGGGCAAGGTCGCTGCCGTCATAGCTATGGCCGCCGCCCGCGACGAAGGCGCCACCATGAATCCAGACATAGACTGGCAGCGGGCCGGTCGCGCCATCGGGCACATGGATGTTGAGCGACAGGCAATCCTCGGCAAAGTCGGGCATCGACAGCCGCGCCCGCTTCGCCTGATTGCCATACATTTGCGGACATTGCGGACCGGGACGCGCAGCATCGCGCACATCATTCCACGCGACCGGCGCCTCCGGGGCGGCAAAGCGGTCGGCGCGCGCATAGGGAATGCCGCGCCAGCATCGCACGCCGTTCGCCTGGGTGCCGCGCACCGGCCCGGCCGTCGTCGTCACCGTCAATCCGTCCATGCCGCCCCTCCCGTCTTGCGGCAAAGATGCTAGGCGGCGCCGGATGAGGCGCCAACGCGCGGGGCGCAGATAGCGGCGGGGCGATGCCCCTGCCCGATCAGGGCTGCATCGACGGGGTGACGACCAGCCGGTCGAGAATTTCCGCCATGCGATCGAGCGGATAATCGGGTTCCTGCTGCAGCCACCAGGCGAGAATCTCGACCGTGGCGCTGACCGCGAAGACGATGCGCAGTTCGTCGGGCAGCCATCCGGCATCGTGCGGCGTCTGCTGCGCCAGCTGGCGTGCCTGGTCGGTAAATTCCTGCTTGAGCATGGTCGCCGCACCGCCGGTCAGGAAGGCCGACCAGAGCGCGCGCCGTTCGCTGACATAAGCGAACAGAGTCATGCAGGACTGGCGCGCATCATCGGCGAACAGGATCGGTAGCGCGCGCTGCAGCAGATCGGCGATCTGTCCGGCCGCCAGATCGTGCAGCAGCGCATCCTTGGACGGATAATGGCGGAAGAAGGTGGCGTAGCCGACCTCCGCCTCGCGCGCGACCTCGCGGATCGTCACCTGATCATAGGGGCGGGTTTCCAGCAAGTGGAGCATCGCGTCGAGCAGCTGGCGGCGGGAGCGCAGCTGGCGCGCGTCGGTCGGCAGATTATCCATCGGGGCCATGGCTTAGGGCCTTCGCGCCCGCCTGAACAGAGGGGAGGATCGCCCGGCCGATGATCCGCCCCCGCCCCATTGCCCGGCGCCCCTGCCCGACTAGGGTCCGGCCCGACAGGAGAGGAAGCACGCCATGGACAACCGGATCGAGACGCTGATCGCCAAGGAAGAGATCAGGGAACTGGCCCAGCTCTATTCGCGCGGGGTCGACCGGCAGGATTTCGCGCTGATCCGGTCGCTCTATACCGACGACGCCACCGACAGCCATGGCGCCTATTATGACGGGCCGGTCGACGGCTATGTCGCCTTTCTCGAAGCGTCGCTGCCGCACATGCATATCGGCAATCATTTCGTCTGCAACCATCTGGTCAATGTCGACGGCGATACCGGCGAAGGCGAGGTCTATGCCATTGCCTGGCACCTGATCCCCGACGGCAAGGGCGGGCTGCTGCACGATATCCAGGGGGTGCGCTATATCGACAGCTATCGCCGCGTCGATGGCCAGTGGCGCTTCGCCAAGCGGGTGGTGAGCTTTGACATGAAGCTGCTGCAACCCGCCGCCGACCATGGCGACAAGCCGGTGCCGGTGCATGATCCCAGCTATGCGCTGCTGGCGCCGCTGTTCACGCGCGGGGCCGGTCGGTAACGGCTTCGCCGCAGCGATGTCGCCGCCGCTTCCTTGACAGTCAAATCAACAATCCTGTTGATGATGGCCAAGAAGAGGGGCGCGACAGGCGCCCGCTGGAGCGGATGATGGCCTTTTCGACGATTGACCTGACCGCGCGCATCGGCACCGAGATCCGGACCGATGCGGCAACCCTGGTGTCGGGCGCCCACGCCGATACGATCCTGGCGCTGTTGCAGCAGCGCGGCGTACTGATCGTGCGCGGGCTGCACATGAGTCGCGAAGATCAGCTGGCCTTTTCCCACACGCTGGGCCGGGTCCAGCCACAGGGCGAAGGCGGCATCTTCAAGGTGACGATCGACCCCAAGGAAAATCCCGGCGCCGAGTATATCAAGGGCGCCTTCTTCTGGCATATCGACGGGGCAAGCGACGATGTGCCCAATTTCGCCGCGACATTGAACGCCAAGTCGCTGTCCAGGACTGGCGGCAGCACCTATTTCGCCAACACCTATGCCGCCTGGGACGACCTGCCCGACGAAGAGAAGGCCGCCTATGACGGGCTGCGCGTGGTCCACAGCTTCGAGACGTCGCAGCGCTATGTGAACCCCGAACCCACCGTGGCGGAGCTGAATTTCTGGCAGATGCGCACGCCCAAGGTCCATCCCTTGGTCTGGACCCATGAGACCGGCCGCAAGTCGCTGGTGCTGGGATCGACCGCCGACCATGTCGAGGGGATGGACCCGGCGCAGGGCCGCGTGCTGCTGTCCAGGCTGCGCGAATGGGCGATCCAGCCGCAATTCGTCTATCGCCATGACTGGACCGAGGGCGACCTGCTGATCTGGGACAATAGCGGCACGATGCACCGGGTCGATCCCTATCCGCTGGAAGAAAATCGGATGATGCACCGCACGACGATCGAGGCGATCGAACAACTGGTCGGCGCCTGAAAAGCGACACCGAAATTGACATATAGGAAGGAATTGCGATGACGAGGTCTCTCAACGGCCGCACGGCCGTGGTCACGGGTGCGGGTTCGGGCATTGGCCGCGCGATCGCGCTGCGCCTGGCCGAAGATACGGCGAAGATCGCGGTGTGGGACATCAACGGCGACGGCGCGGCCGAGACAGTCAAACTGATCGAGGCGGCGGGCGGCACTGCCATCGCCATCACCGTCGACTGTTCGGACAAGGCGGCGATCCATGCGGCGGCAGAAGAGACGCGGGCGAAGCTGGGGCCGATTGCCATCCTGGTGAACAATGCCGGCATCGCCCCCTTCACCCCGTTCATGGACATCGATGACGACCTGTTCGACAAGGTCATCCACATCAACCTGCGCGGCCCCTATCTGCTGACCAAGGAAGTGCTGCCCGACATGCTCGCCGCCGGCTGGGGCCGGGTGATCAACATCACCTCCTCCTCGGTCCAGTCGGGTTCCTTCGCCCAGGGCCATTATGTCTCGTCCAAGGGCGGCCTGATGGGCATGACCAAGGCGCTGGCGCTGGAATTCGCGCCGAGCGGCGTGACCTTCAACATGGTGCCGCCCGGCTTCATCGACACGCCGATGTTGCGTGCCGCACCGATCGACGCCGACGCCTTTGCCCAGACGCTGCCGATGAAGCGGATCGGCAAGCCGGAAGATATCGCCGCCGCCTGCGCCTATCTGGCGTCGGAAGAAGCCAGCTACATCACCGGCCAGACGATCAGCACCAATGGCGGTCGCTATATGGGGTCGCATTAACAGGATCGCATCTGGCGATGAGAGCCGGGACGCTTGCATGGGCGGCCCGGCCATTTATGCTCCGGCCATGGTCCAGAAACGTCGCGTCGGCGCCGAAAGCTCCGAAACCCGCGCCCGGATCGTGGAGGCCACCGAACAGGTGATCCGCGACGAAGGCTATGCCGCCGCCAGTTCGCGCCGGGTGGCGCTGCGCGCCGAGCTGCCGCCCTCGCTGGTCCATTATTATTTCCCCAGCACCGACGACCTGCTGCTGGCGGTGTTCCGCCGCGGCGCAGAGCAGAGCGACGCAATGATCGAGGCGGCGCTGACCAGCGCCGATCCGGTGCGGGCGCTGTGGCGATTCTTCTCCGACCCCAGCCGCAACGCGCTGGCGATGGAGTTCGTCGCCATGGCCAATCATCGCAAGGCGATCCGCGCCGAGATCGCCCGCCACAGCGAAGCGATGCGGGATCGCCAGGCGCAACTGATGGAGCAGTTGCTGGGCGATCGACTCGCCGATCACAAGGTGACGGCGGCGGGCCTCAGCCTGTTGCTCGCGGCGGTCGGCCGCACCCTGGTGATGGAAGCCGACATGGGCGTTGCGAGCGGCCACGCCGACGCCCGCGCTTCGGTCGAGGCGCTATTGGACGAATTGCTGCCGCCCAAAAAATGAGGGGCATTGACTTTTCCATGCAGGCATGTTGAACATGTGTTCAAACGCACAGGGATGCATAGGAGAGCAAGGCATGTCCGCCACCACCATTACCCGTTTCGTGCATGAAGATATCAAGCCGAGCATCGGCAGCCGCATCCTCAACAGCAAGGCGGAGCTGCTGGCCGGCGAGCTGGCGCCGCAGATCCGCGAGCTGCTGGAACAGCGCGGCGTGCTGGTCTTCCCGAAGATCGACTTCACCGACGAGGAACAGATCGCCTTCACCAAGACGCTGGGCGCCTTTGCCCCCGAGCATCGCGGTGGCGAGGAAATCCACAAGATCACCCTCGACGTGAAGGAAAACCCGCAGAGCGCCGAATATCTCAAGGGCTCGCTCTATTGGCATATCGACGGCACGATGAACGATGTGCCGATCCTCGCCTCTTTGCTGTCGTGCAAGGTGCCGGCCACCTGGGGCGGCAATACCGGCTTCTGCAACACCTATGCCGCCTATGAGGCGCTAACCGACGAGCAGAAGGCAGAGTATGAGAAGCTGCGCGTGATCCATTCGGTCTGGGCGACGGTCTTCTATTATGAACCCGAGCCCAGCCTCGCCAAGCTGAAGGGCATGCGCCAGGTCGGCGAGAATGAGCTGCCCCTAGTGTGGAACCACAAGTCGGGCCGCAAGTCGCTGGTGCTGGGCTGCACCGCCCAGCGGGTCAAGGATCTCGATCCCTATGCCAGCGCCGAAATCCTGGTCGGGCTGCGCGAATGGGCGACCCGCGAGGAATTCAGCTACAGCCATGAATGGAGCGTCGGCGACCTGGTGATCTGGGACAATACCGGCACCATGCACCGGGCCGAGAAATATGATCCCGACTGCAACCGCATGATGCACCGCACCAAGCTGCAGGGCGAAGAACCCTTCGAATAAGGAGCGGCCCCACGGCCTTTCCGCGCCCGCCGCCCAACCGGGTTGGCGGGCGTTTTGCCCTGCCCTCGGAGCATCGTCATGAGCACCCCGCTGACCTTCGGCTATCTCTATGATTTCCGGAACCCGCCCCAATGGGAAAGGCGGCCGGCCGATCTCTATGCCGAGATATTGGACTTCGTCGCCTGGAGCGAGACGGCGGGCTTTACCGGTGCCTGGGTGCCCGAACATCATGGCGCACAGGATGGTTACATGCCCGCGCCCAATGTCGCACTGGCGGCAATCGCGGCGCGCACCAGCAAGATCAGGCTGGGATCAGCGATCGCGCTCGCCCCGCTCTATCATCCGGTCCGCTTTGCGGAGGAATGCGCGGTGCTGGATATCCTGTCCGACGGCCGGCTGGAGATGGCGCTGGCGATCGGTTATCGCCGCCGCGAAACCCAGGTCTATGGCGTCGATTTCGGCAAGCGCGGCGCGCGCTTCGACGAGTTTCTGGCAATCGTCCAGCGGCTATGGGCCGGCGAGACGGTCGATTTTGCCGGGCAGCATTACAATGTCGCCGGCGCAACCCTGCGCCCGGCCGCGCCGCGCGGGCGCATCCCCCTCTATATTGGCGGCTTTGCCGAAAAGGCGCTGGCACGGGTGGCCCGATATGCCGACGGCTATTTCGGCAATGAGGAAGTGTGCGGCCTCTATGCCGACAAGCTGCGCGCCGAGGGGAAAGACCCGGCCGCCGCGCGCATCCGCATCCAGAGCCTGTTCACCCTGGTCGCCGAAGACCCCGAGGCGGCGATGGAAGAGATGGCCCCCTATTTCCACCATGTGAACGAGACCTATGGCGCTTGGCTGGCCGAGGATCAGGCATCGGGCATCGACAAGGTGGCGCTCAAGCCCATGTCGCTCGATGCGTTCAAGCGCAGCGGCATCCTGCAGATCCTCACCCCCGACGCGGCGATCGACCATTTCCGCGCAATGCAGCAGCGCATCAATGTCGAGCATATCATGATGATGCTCCCGCCTGGCCTGCCCCCGGCAAAGTTCCAGCCCTATGCCCAGCTCTTCGCTGACAAGGTGATGCCCGCCTTCTGAAGGGCGGACGATCGCATCCATCTCGTCCCGCCTGCATCCCGCCTATACCGGCATCAGCGCAAATTCGATCCGGTTGCGGCCCAACTTTTTGGCCCGATACAGCGCCTGATCGGCGCAGCTATAGATGGCATCGAACGCCGGTTCGGGCGGGGCGACGCAGACCGCACCGATGCTGGCCGTGACGGGAATCATGCCCTGGTCGGTCTCGACCGGCATGGCCCGCATCCGTTGCAACAGGCGTTCGAGCAGCGCATGGAAATCCAATGCGTCGATATCCTGCACCGCGATCAGGAACTCCTCGCCGCCGAAGCGCGCGATCAGGTCGCCCTTGCGGCACACGCCGTGCAGCAATTGCCCGACCTGCACCAACACCCGGTCGCCGACATCATGGCCGAACCGGTCATTGATCGCCTTGAAATGATCGAGGTCGATCAGCGCCACGCCATGGCCCGTCCCTGACGCACCGATCGCCTTGAAATGCTCGATGAAGGCCCGGCGATTGAGCGTATCGGTCAGCGGATCGCGATCGGCCAGTTGCTGCAGGCAGTCGGCCTGGCGATGGATATGCATCAGCGCCGCGATGAAATGCGCCATCGCCGACAAGCGCCGTTCGTCGCTGCGGTCAAAGGCGTCGCATATGGTCCGGCCGACATTGATCGTGCCGAAGCATTGATTGCCGCTGAACAGCGGCACGTCGAGGCAGGAAAGGATGCCATGGCCGGCCAGCATTTGCGCATCCAGATCCGCCGATCGCGACAGGTCGTTGCACCATTCCGCCCGCGCCGTGGAAAAGACCCGGCCGACCATCGTGCCGGCAATCGGGATCGGCGTATCGCGGGGAATGGCGTCATTCCCCTCCAGCGCGATCAGCTTGAGATGGGTATCGCCGTCGACCAGCGTGATCGAGGCCCGGTCCGCCTCGAAGATCGAGCGGAACCAACGGGCAACGATGGCCGGTATGTCAGCCATGGATTGCGACGCGGCGAGATCATTGATGAACTGGAGCGGCAGCCGGATATCCTCCGCGGCCGATAGGGTTTCGCCGGATGCGGCGGCCGGCAAGGGCCTGGCTACGCTATCCATGTCCTCTCTTTCCCATGGCCTCGTCCGACAAGCAACCATCCAACGACAGAATGGCCAATGTTCGGGATTGCCATGCAATCAACAGGCCCGATATTTACAGCCATGCTTGGAAAGCTCAAGAAAAAGCGTATTTTACAGATAATATCTATTTGTATAACGCTACCAGAATAGCGCGTGATCAGGTCTGGATTGGCTAACCCACCGTAACGGAAACTACTGACGCGCCGCCAGAACCGCCGCCATCTGCGCGACCAGTTCGGCGGTCGGCCCGGCATCGTCCCAGGCATAGAGCGACACGCGCATGGAGGTCTCTATTCCGAACGAGGTATAGAGACGCACAGCCCGCCCAGCCGCCGCGCGAATCGGCACCAGCGACAGGCCCATACCCGCCTCCACCGCCGTCAGCACGCTGGTGAGGTCGCTGCCGGTGAAGGCGACATGGCAGCGCCGCCTTTCCCGCCCGATCCGGTCGAACATCGCATCGCGATAGAGGCCGCCTGCCGGAAAGGCGACCAGCGGCAGGGGATCGGGCCAGTCGCCCTGCCGGTCCGCGCTTTCATGCCAGCCGATCGGTTCGAGGAAACTGGCGCGGCAATCGGCGCTCGGCGTCGGTTCCTTGACAGCGATGATGTCAAACTCGCCCGCGCGATATCGACGCGTGAGATCGCGGCTGAGGCCGGTGGTGACGTCCAGCCGCACCGCCCGATATTGCTCGGAAAGGCGGGCGAACACCTGCATCATGGCGAGACTGGCGATGTCGTCGGGCAGGCCGATGCGGATCGACGCGCTGCCGGCCGGATCGGCAAGCAGGCTTTCCGCCTCCTGCTGCAGCGACAGGATGCGCCGGGCATGGCCCAACAGCCGCTCGCCCGCCGCGGTCGGCCGCACCGGCCGTGCCGCCCGATCGACCAGCATATGCCCCACCGCCTGTTCCAGCCGGCCAAGCTGCTGGCTGATGGTCGACTGGGTCATGTGCAGCCGCTGCGCCGCGATGGTGAAGCTGCCGCTGTCGGCGATCGCGACAAAGGCACGGAGCAGGCGCGGATCGAGCATGGCATTCCATTTGGATCATGAATGATTGCCATTCATATATGTTGTTTGTCGATGATGCAGCCCCTGCCTATCCTGCGCGCCGCACAAGAACCGGGGATTTTCATGAAGACGCTTCTCGCCGCGCTGCTGGCCGCCACTGCCCTGTTGCCCCTACCCACCGCAGCGAAGGCCGCGCCGGCCCGCGCCGACCTGCTGATCCGCCATGCGACGCTGGTCGATGTCGAGCATGGCCGTCTGGTCCCCGATCAGGCCGTCGCGACCAGGGGCGACCAGATCGTCGCGGTCGGCAACGACGCCACGATCGCCGCCGCTTGGCGCGCGGGCAAGAATGTCGAGGCCAAGGGCCGCTATCTGATCCCCGGCCTGTGGGACATGCATGTCCATTTCGGCGGCGGGCCGGAGCTGATCGAAGAGAATAAGGCGCTGCTGCCGCTCTATATCGCCAATGGCATCACCACCGTGCGCGATGCGTCGGGCGACCTGCCCTATGATGTGCTGCGCTGGCGCGGCGAGATTGCCGACGGGCGCCTGTTCGGCCCGACCCTGCTGAGTTCCGGCCCCAAGATCGAGGGGATCAAGCCGGTGTGGAAGGGCACGCTGGAAACCGGGTCGCAGGCCGATGTCGACCAGGCGATCGCCAAGCTGAAAGAACTGAACGTCAATTTCGTCAAGATCACCGACAGCACCCTGAAGCCCGATCTGTTCCTCTATGCCGTGCGTCAGGCGCGCGCTGCCGGGTTGCGCGCATCGGGGCATATTCCGATGGCGCTGACCGTCGGCCAGGCGATCGAGGCCGGGATCAGCTCGATCGAGCATATCGACTATGCCCACAAAGCGGGCGTGAAGGATGAGCCGCGGATCACCGCCGATTTCACCGCCGGCAAGATCGACCGGGCGCAGGCGAGCGCGCAACTGGATGCCGGCTTTGACGAGGCTACCGCCATGGCCGCCTATCGCGACATGGCTGCACGCGGCGTGTTCGTGACGCCGACGCTCAGCATCTCGCGCACCGTCGCCTATCTCGACAAGGAAGATCACAGCGCCGATCCGGAACTGGCCTATATCGGCCCGCGCCTGCGCAAGACCTATGACTGGCGGATCGAGCGCGCGGCCAAGGCGACGCCCGATCAGATCGCCCAGCGCCACGCCATTTACGAGCATAATGCCGCGATCCTGCCGCTGTTGCAGCAGGCCGGCGTCACCATCATGGCCGGCACCGATGCCGGCTTCCTCAACAGCTTCGACTATCCCGGCTTTGCCCTGCACCAGGAACTGGCGCTCTATGTCGATCGTGGCCTGACCCCGGCCCAGGCGCTGGCCAGCGCCACCCGCGCCGGCCCGGCCTGGTTCGGCCTGCTCGACCGTTATGGCGCGGTGGCACAGGGCAAGCAGGCGGATATGGTGCTGCTGACCGCCAATCCGCTGGAGGATATCCACGCCACCAAGGCGATCGACGCGGTGATCCTGCGCGGCACATTGCAGGACCGGGCCAAGCTCGACGCGCTGCTGGCAGAGACGAAGGCGAAGGTCGCCGCCTGGAACGCGGCTGCCCCCAAGCCCTGATCCAGCGGTTTACAGCAGGAAAGGATGCGCATTAGACCATCGGGAGCGGCCACCCGCCGCGCCTGATGGAGCCCCGCTTGCCCGACACCCGACTTGGCCATCCCGTCTATCGCGACATGCCGACCACCATCTTCGAGCATATGTCGGCCCGCGCGCGGGAAACCGGCGCGATCAATCTGGGGCAAGGCTTTCCCGAGGGGGCGGGGCCGCAGGCGGTGTTGCAGGCGGCGGCTGACGCGCTGCTGACCCGGTCCAGCCAATATCCGCCGATGCCCGGCCTAATCGAACTGCGCACCGCGCTGGCCGATCATTATGCCCGGCGTCAGGGGCTGGACCTCAGCCCACAGGACATCATCGTCACATCGGGCGCGACCGAGGCGATCGCCGCCAGCCTGCTGGCGCTGGTGCGGCCGGGGGACGAGGTGCTGATGCTGGCGCCGCTCTACGACGCCTATCTGCCGCTGGTCGAGCGGGCTGGCGGCGTGGCCAGGGTGGTGAAACTGACGCCGCCAGACTGGCGTGTCACCCACGAGGCGCTGGAGGCGGCGATCACGCCCCGGACCCGCATCCTGCTGATGAACAATCCGGTAAACCCGACCGGCATCGTGCTGCGCGAGGCGGAACTGGCGCTGCTGGCCGACCTGTGCGTCGCCCATGACCTGATCGCGCTCTGCGACGAAGTATGGGAGGAGACCGTCTATGACGGGCTGCCTCATCGCCCGCTGATCGGCTTTCCCGGCATGCGCGAGCGCACGGTCAAGATCGGGTCGGCGGGCAAGATCTTCTCCGTCACCGGCTGGAAGGTCGGCTGGATGTGCGCCGCGCCGCCGATCGCTACCCTGCTCGCCCGCGCGCACCAGTTCCTGACCTTCACCACCCCGCCCAACCTGCAATGGGCGGTGGCGCAGGGGCTGGGCTGGCCCGATGATTGGCTGAACGACCAGCGCGCCGCCTATCAGGCGTCGCGTGATCGGCTGGCGGCGGGGCTTAGCCGGGCGGGCTATGTCGTGCAGCCAAGCGGCGCCACCTGGTTCCTGTCGATCGACCTGCCCGCGTCGGGCATCACGATGGATGACGTGACCTTCTGCAACCGGATCATCGACGAGGCGGGCGTGGCGGCGATCCCGATCTCCGCCTTCTACCCCGACGATCCGGTCACCCATCTGGTCCGCCTCTGCTTCGCCAAGTCAGACGCGACGCTGGATCAGGCGATCGAGCGGCTTGCCGCCTTTCGCGCGAGCCTTGACTGACGCAGGATCGCCGCGCCCAGGATCAGCATGAGGATCAACAGAAGGCCTTGCGCGGCGAGGAAGGGCGGCTCCGTGCCGGTCGGCGCCAGCCGATTGAGCGCCGGCACCTTGAGGAAGCCCTGCACCACCAGCACGAACAGGTTGAGCCACAGGGCGATGGTCGCGGTCACCGCATAGACGCTCCGCGCCCGGCCCCGCAGGCCAAGGCCGTAAAAGGCGGCGAAGGCGACAATCAGCACCAGCGTCGAAATGATGCCGACGCCGATCGCCGGGGTGAAGTCGCGAAAGGGAAAGAGGAAGCCGGTCAGGCTGGTGAGCAGGGTCATCACCAGGAACAGGCCCTGCACTGTTGGCAGGACATGCCCCCTGGCCATGGCCGGCAGGGCGACAAGGCCGCTGACGATGCCGATCAGGCTGATCGCGACATGCAGGGCGATGAAGGCGGGAATGGAAAGACCGAGGATCATGATGCTTCTCCCTGGAAAATTCCCGTCACCCCCGCGAAAGCGGGGGTCCATCTCCCAACGATGCATCCAGACGCAAGGTCAGGAGATGGATTCCCGCCTTCGCGGGAATGACGAAAGAGGTCAGGCGGTCACCCGATAACGGGGCGCCGCATCCTTGAGCGACAGGTTGGGCCGAAGCGCGGCCCGCGCGGCGAGATAGGCGTCGAGGTCGGCCCGGTCCGGCAGCGCCGGAATGGTGATCGCCTCGCCCATGTCGAGCCCGGCCAGCGCCGCGTCGACCATCACCTCGACATCCATCACCATGTGCGGCGGTAGGCCGGCAATCTGCTCCGCCGTCCAGATGGCGGTGCGGGTGATGCCGGGCAGCACCGCCTGCACCTTCACGCCCTTGCTGCCCAGTTCGACCTGCAGCGCCTCGGTAAAGGCCAGCACATAGGCCTTGGTCGCGGGATAGACGGCGGTGAAGCCATCCGGCATCAGCGCCGTGACCGATGTGATGTTGATCAGCGTGCCTGCGCCCTTCGCGGACAGCCGCGGCGCAATGGCGCGAGACAGCCGCGTCACCGCCAGGATGTTGAGGTCGATCAGGCCAGTGAGATAAGTCGGGTCGGTCTCGACGAAGGCCTGCTCCCCGGCGATGCCGGCATTGTTGACGAGGCCGGTGATCGCGTCGTCGTCGCGCAGCCGCGCCTCGACCCGCGCCAGATCGTCAGGCTTGGCGAGGTCGGCGGCGATCACTTCCACGCTGACGCCGCTGTCGGCGCGCAGGCGGGCGGCCAGCGCCTCCAGCTTGTCGGCGCGACGGGCGACCAGGATCAGATTGGCGCCGCGCTGGGCAAAGCGATCGGCATAGACGGCGCCGATACCGTCCGACGCGCCGGTGATGAGGATGGTGTCTTTGGTCATGGGATGTCTCCTTGGAGCCACCCCCGTCCGCTTCAGCACCTGTCGAAAACGAACGGGGGGCGGAATTGTCAGCCGTTGATGAAATCGAGCAGGTCGGCGTTGAACCGGTCCTGGTGAGTCTGCGTCAGCCCATGGTCGGCGCCTTCATACACGATCAGCACCGCCTGTTGGACGATCTTCACCGTCGACAGGGCCGCCGCGCCGATCGGCACGATCTGGTCGTCATCGCCATGCAGCACCAGCGTCGGCACATCGACCTTCGTCAGGTCGGCATGGAAATCGCTTTCGGAAAAGGCGCGGATCGAGTCGAGCTGGCCCTTGAGGCCGCCCATCATCCCCTGCCGCCAGAACTCCTCGCGAATGCCCTCGGAGATGACCGCGCCGTCCCGGTTATAGCCGTAGAAGGGGATGGTCAGATCCTTGAAGAACTGGCTGCGATTGTCGAACGTGCCCTTGCGGATGCCGTCGAACACGTCGATCGGCAGGCCGCCGGGATTGGCCTCGGTCTTCAGCATCAGCGGCGGCACCGCGCCGATCAGCGCCAGCTTGGCGACCCGGCTGGTGCCATGGCGGCCAATATAGCGGGTGACTTCGCCGCCGCCGGTCGAATGGCCGACCAGGATGATGTCGGACAGGTCCAGCGCCGTGATCAGGTCGGCCAGATCGTCGGCATATTGGTCCATATTATTATTGTCCCACACCTGGTCCGACCGGCCATGGCTGCGGCGGTCATGGGCGATGGTGCGGAAGCCATGATTGGCGAAATAGACCATCTGCGCGTCCCAGGCGTCGGCGCTGAGCGGCCAGCCATGGGAGAAGATAATCGGCTGGCCGTCGCGCGGTCCCCAATCCTTGTAGAAGATGCGGGTGCCGTCCCTGGTGGTGACATAGTTGCTCATGTGAAATTCCCTTCTTCTGTTCCAGAAGGGCGTCCTTCACGCCCTGTGCTTGCAGAATTAGTGGCAATGGCGGAGGATCGGGATTGGCGGTTCCGACATTAAGCGGGCCGATTCCGACAAAGGATCTGGACATGGCCGACAGCAGCCTTCCGCGCGCCGAGGTGGGCATATTGCTCTACCGCAACTGTCAGCAGGCGATGGTCCATGGCATGACCGACCTGATCGACATTGCCGGGCAGTTCTCGGTCCAGCATGGCGGCCCGGTGGTGCGCGTCAGCCATTGGCAGATGGGCGATGACGGCTGCTTCGCCCGCAGCCATGACACGCATGAAGGATTGGGCGGCACGCCCGACATCTGGCTGGTCCCCGGCCGCCTGACCGGCGTGCCCGAGGCGGAGGAAGCCGCGCCCTATGCCGGCTGGCTGCTCGATCGCCATGCCGCCGGGGCGACGCTCGCCTCCAATTGCGGCGGCGCCTTCCTGCTGGCGGCGACCGGCCTGCTCGACGGCCGCCCGGCCACCACCCACTGGTGGTTCGCCGACGCCTTCCGCACCCGCTTCCCGGCCGTGAAGCTCGATTGCGACCGCATCGTCATCGATGATGGCGACATCATCACCGCCGGCGGGCTGATGGCCTGGACCGACCTTGGCATGCGGCTGGTCGACCGGCTGCTCGGCCCGACGGTGATGCTCGACACCGCCAAATTCCTGCTGATCGACACGGCCGGGCGCGAACAGAAGCATTTCGCCCGCTTCCTGCCGCGCCTGACCCATGGCGACGAGCCGATCCTGAAGGTGCAGCACTGGCTCGCCGCGCGGGAGGCAAAGGCGGTCAGCGTCACGGAAATGGCGGCGCAGGCCGCGCTGGAGGAGCGCACCTTCCAGCGCCGATTCAAGGCGGCGACCGCCATGACTCCGATCGAATATGTCCAGCATCTGCGCGTGGCAAAGGCGCGCGAGCATCTGGAATTTACCCGGCGCACGATCGACCAGATCGCCTGGAGCGTCGGTTATGAGGATGCCGCCGCCTTCCGCAAGCTGTTCCACCGCCTGGTCGGCCTGTCGCCCGGCGACTATCGCGCCCGCTTCGCCGCGCCCAGCGCAAAGGCGGCATGACGGCACACACAAGGAAGGTTCTTGCGGCGGCTTCCTTCGCCCGCTAAGTTCCCGTTTCGTTCCCAAAAAGGATAGTTATGGACAGCCTCGCCGCCCTTCTCATTCCCGTCGCACTGCTGATCGGCCTCGCCGTCGGCTGGCTGCTCAAGGGCAAGGCGCTGGCGCCGCTGACCGCCGAAAAGGCCGATCTGGCCGGCAAGCTCGACATCGCCACCGCCCAGCGCAACGGCGCGATCGCCGAACTAGCGGTGGAGAAGGAACGGGTCGCGCAGGGCATGGCCCAGCTCGCCCGGCTCGAATCCGCGCAGGCCGCGTCCGAACAGCGGATCGAGGCGCTGCAGGCCGCCGCCAGCCAGCGCATCGAGGCGATCCAGACCGAGCGCGAGGCCGCGCTGCGCGACCTCGCCGCGCTCCAGTCCGACATCCATGCCCGCACCCAGGCGTTCGAGCAGCAGATCGCCGCGCTCAAGGATGCAAAGGAACAGCTCTCCGCCCAGTTCAGCGAAATCGGCGGCAAGCTGCTCGAATCCGCCCAGGCCCAGTTCCTGACCCGCGCCGACCAGCGCTTCGCCCAGGCGAGCGAGAAGAGCGAGGCGCAGTTGAAGACGCTGCTCAATCCGGTCGAAACCACGCTCAAGCGCTATGAGGAGGGCCTCGCCCGCGTCGAGAAGGACCGGGTCGGCAGCTATGCCGAACTGCGCGAAGCGGTGCAGCAGGTCCATCTCGGCCAGGGCCAGGTGCGCGAGGAAACCGCCAAGCTGGTCAACGCGCTGCGCGCCGCGCCCAAGACGCGTGGTCGCTGGGGCGAGCAACAGTTCAAGAATCTCATCGAAACCGCCGGCCTTTCCCCCTTCGTGGACTTCAAGGAGGAAGTGTCGGTCGCGGTCGAGGACGGCCGCCTGCGCCCGGACTTCGTCATCAACCTGCCCGGCGACCAGCAGATGGTGGTCGACGTCAAATGCTCGCTGGTCGCCTATCTGAACGCGGTCGATCAGGTCGATCCGGCGCTGCGCGACGCCCATATGCTCGACCATGCCCGCGCGATGCGCACCCATGCCGACGCGCTGGGGCGCAAGGCCTATTGGGAACAGTTCGACAAGGCCCCCGACTTCGTCATCATGTATGTGCCGGGCGACAATTTCGTCACCGCCGCGCTGGAGGCGGACATGGAGCTTTGGGAACGCGCGGCCAAGAATCGCGTCATCATCTGCGGCCCGGCCACCTTCCTGCCGCTCGCCCGCACGCTGGCGGGTCATTGGCGCCAGGCCAAGATGCAGGAGCAGGCACAGCAGGTGGGCCAGCTCGGCAAGGAACTCTATGAGCGGCTGGCCGTCGCCGCGACCCACCTCAAGCGCCTCGGTTCCGGCCTCAACAGCGCGGTCTCCAATTACAACAGCTTCATCGGCAGCTTCGAGACGCGCGTCCTGTCCACCGGGCGCAAGTTCCGCGATCTCGACATCGAGACCGGCGGCAAGGAGATCGAGGCGATGGAACCGCTCGACGTCCTCGCCCGCGACGCGCAGGCCGACGAGGCGCGCGCGCTGCCGGCGGCGGAATAACGAAAGCGCCGCCTATCGCGCCGGCAGCGGCACGGAGTACGGCACCGCAGCAGCTGGACGACGCGGCCAGGCCTGAATCCAGGCGATCAGGCCGGCGACCGCCAGGCTGGCGATCACGGCGACGATCATCGGCAGGCCCAACAGCAGCGCCATCATGCCGATTGGCGCATGCACGGCATAAAGCGGGAAGGACAAGGCGCCGGCCACAGTCATCCATCGAGATTCGCGCTGCCAGCGCAAGGCCCCGGCCAGCATCAACGGGCAGACCAGCAGGATGAAGGCTATGCCGCTGATCCAGCCTTGCGCATCGACCATCGTGCCAATGCCGAAATAGAGCGGCATCGCCGCAAGCGCCACCAACGGCGGGATCGCAATAGGCGGCCGATCGCGCCACCAGCGCCACAGGATGATGCCCATGCCATAGGCCAGCATCACCCTTTGCAGACCAAAGACAAAGCTGGCGGGCTGGGCACCGACGTCCATCCCGACCCGGCTCGCACTGACCGCAAACAGGATGGCGCTGATCAGCGTCACCAAAACCAGCATGTGCATCGACAGGCGCCTCAGGATCAGCCCGTGGGCGGCATTGGCGATCAATTCCAGCAGGATCGACCAAGCCGGACCGTTGAGCGGATAGACGCGCTGGAAACAGAAGGCCGGGATCAGCAGCAGGTTGGCAAGCGCGATCGGCCAGGCACTGGAACCATAGGTGATGAAAAACCAGGGTAGTGCAATCAGGCCCGCGACTGCCATGACCGGCACAAAGCGCCTGATCCGCGCCCGCACGAAGGCCATGGTCGGCAGCCCCTGCCCCAGCCGCGCTTCATAGGTGCGCGCCATCACATAGCCGCTCAGCATGAAGAAGAAATCGACCGCGAGATAGCCGTTGCCGCGCGCCTCCCCCGTGGCCCAGGTCAGCGCATGGAACAGCAGAACGCTGAGCGCGGCAATCCCGCGCAATCCGTCAAATCCGATCAGCCGCCCCTGCATTGCGCCCGTCTAGCGCACAAGCCTTAAGAATCTGCCCATTGCCGCCCTGCCCCGGCGCTGGCATGGCTTGCCCCATGAAAAAGATCGGCCTGCTCGGCGGCTCCTTCAATCCGGCGCATGGCGGGCATCGCGCCATTTCGCTGTTCGCCAGGGACGCCCTGGGCCTCGACGAAATCTGGTGGCTGGTGTCGCCCGGCAATCCGTTGAAGCCCGCCAAGGGCATGGCGCCGCTGCCCGTCCGCCTTGCCCATGCGCAGAAAATCGCCCGTCGCGCGCCGATTCGCGCCACCGCGATCGAGCGCCAATTGCGCACCCGCTACACCGTCGACACACTGCGCGCGCTCCGCCAGCGCTACCCCCGCAACCGCTTCATCTGGCTTATGGGCGCCGATAATCTGGCGCAATTCAGCCAATGGCGCGACTGGCGTGGCATAGCGCGTCAGATGCCCATTGCCGTAATCGCCCGTCCGGGCTATGATGACGCTGCCCGTGGCTCTACGGCCATGAGCTGGCTGCGGCGCTTCGTCCGGTCCGCGCGCCAGAGTGCAGACTGGACGAATTGGAGACCACCGGCGCTCGTGCTATTGCGCTTTCGCCCTGATCCAAGATCGGCAACCCTGCTACGGCAGGCGGACCCCCTCTGGCATCGCGAATATGAAGCAACGTGTGTGCGCGATCCGCTCACGCGCCGGATGATCGTCTAGATTGGAGTTTAATTGACTAACCTCGCCCCTGCCAACGATACGGCGCCCGCCGCCGATAGCGTGGCCGCCCTGCACGCCCTTGTCATGCAGTCGCTCGACGACGACCAGGCGCAGGAAACCATCTCCATCCCCCTCGAAGGCAAGAGCAGCATCGCCGATCATATGGTGATCGCGAGCGGCCGTTCGTCGCGTCAGGTCGCGGCGATCGCCCAGCATCTGGCCGAACGGATCAAGAAGGAAACCGGCCGCTCCGCGCGGGTCGAAGGCCTGCCGGTCGCCGACTGGGTGCTGATCGATGCCGGCGACGTGATCGTCCATCTGTTCAAGCCGGAAGTGCGCAGCTTCTACAATCTGGAACGGATGTGGGGCTTCGTCGACGCACCGGTCGCGGGCAACGCCTGAGCATCTAGACAACAACCGTTCGCCCTGAGCTTGTCGAAGGGCTCGCCCGAGCGCAGCGAGGGCTTGCCTCCCTTCGGTCGGCATAAGGCTTCGACTTCGCTCAGCCCGAACGGATTGTTTGGCCATGCTCCTCCACATCATCGCGCGCGGCAAGATCGGGCGCTCGCCCGAAGCCGATCTGGTCGACCGCTATGTCAAGCGGCTGACCATGCCGCACAAGATCACCGAAATGCCCGATCGGGGCGGCAAGCTGCCGCCCGTCGGCCCCGGCACGGTGACGGTCATGCTCGATGAAAAGGGCAAGCAGCTCTCCTCGATGGACTTTGCCCGGCGGATTGAGGGCTGGCGTGACACCGGCACGCGCGAGATCCGCTTCCTGATCGGCGCCGCCGACGGCTTCGACGATGCCGAACGGACCAATGCCGACCTGCTGATCGCCTTTGGCGCCATGACCTGGCCGCACATGATCGCCCGCGCCATGCTGGCCGAACAGCTGTGGCGCGCCTGTTCGATCCTCGCCAACCACCCCTATCACCGCGAAGGCTGAGGCTCGACATGCCCGCCGCTTGCGCCTAGGCAAAGCCCTATCGGGCGGGACAAGCGGTTGAAGCGCAGCATCATCAGCAACAGCATCACGGGCATCGCACTGGCCGGCATCTTGGCCCTCGTCGCCACGCGCCTGCCCGCCGCGGACGATGCCGCGATCATCCTGCCCGGCACCGCCGGCACCACGCTGGCACAGGAACAGAAGGCGCTACGCGACGCCCGCCGCCAGTCGGTAGAGGCCGCCGACCGATCGGTCCGGCTGGAGCGCCAGGCCGGCATGGCCCGTGACGAGGCCGAACAGGCCGGCCGCCGCGCCGCCGCCATGGCCGCCCGCATCCAGCAGGCCGAGGCCGATGTGCAGGCCGCCCAGGCCCGCATCGCCATCATCGCCCGGATGCAGCGCGCCCAGGCCGCGCGCCTCGCCGCCAGGCAGGAGCCGGTGGTGCGCCTTACCGCCGCGCTGCAGATGATGAGCCGCCGCCCGCTCGCCCTTGCCCTCGTCCAGCCCGGATCGATCAGCGACGCCGTCCATATGCGCGCGGTGCTGGGACAGGTGTTGCCGGTGATCGAGCAGCGCACCGCCGGTCTGCGCGCCGAGCTGGACCGCAGCCGCGCGATCCGCGCCACCGCGCAGCAGGCGGCGGACGCCCTGACAAAAAGCCGCCGCGCCCTCACCGATCGCCAGGCCGCCCTGCGCCAGCTCGAAACGCAAAAGCGCGTCGCCGCCCGCGACTATCGCGCCAATGCCGGGCTGGAGAGCGAACGCGCACTGGCGCTGGGCGAGAAGGCGCGCGACATCGTCGACCTGATGGACCAGCTGGAGGTGGCGAGCGACCTGCGCGATCGCCTGGCGCAACTGTCCGGCCCGGTCCTGCGCCCCGCCCGCCCCGACCGGGCCGGCGCTCCCGCCCCCGACCGCGAGGCGCTGGACAGCGGCCCGCCGCCCTATCGCCTGCCCGTCGTCGGCCAGCTCGTCACCGGCATGGGCGAGGTGAATGACGGCGGCGTGCGCTCGCGCGGCCTGACCCTCGTGACCCAGGCCGGCGCCCAGGCGGTCGCGCCGACCGCCGGCCGCATCGCCTTTGCCGGCCCCTATCGCGGCTATGGCCAGATCCTGATCATCGACCATGGCCAGGGCTGGACCACGCTCATCACCGGCCTGCACCGCGTCACCGCCCAGGTCGGCGAGACCGTGCGCCAGGGCGACCCGGTCGGCCTCACCGCCGCCCAGGGCCGCCCCACCGTCACCATCGAACTGCGCCGCAACGGCCGCCCGGTGGACATCGTGCCGTTGGTGGGACTGGGCTAGATAGGGGGGAACCAGTTGAAGAGTATCCGAGTGGGAGAAGGCGCTTCAACGGGCTGGGGGCAGACCGTCGTGCCTGACGCCCGGTTCGACCAGATGATCGCAGCGCTGGAGCAATCGGCAGCGCACAATTCGTCTGCCTATCGGCGACGGGTCGTGCTGGCAGGCCTGCTCGGCTATGTCGTCATCCTCGGCTTGCTGGCACTGCTGACTGGACTGACCATCGCGATGATTGTCTTGATGGTCACTACCCGCACCGGAATTGCTGCCGAAGTAAAAATGGCCATAGTTTTTGGCCTGCTATCCTTCGCGTTGATAAAGGCGCTCTGGGTCACCGCACTGCCGCCCGAGGGGGTGAGGGTGGAACCGGACACAGCCCCTGCGCTCTTCGACATGATCGAACGGATACGCGCCGCGACCGGTGGCCCGGCCATCCATGATGTGCGCATCATCGATCAGATGAACGCTGCGATCGTACAGGACAGCGGGTCTCTTTTCCTTGGCGCCCGCAACCGCCTCTACCTTGGACTGCCATTATTGTCGGCCCTCAGCGCCGTCGAAGTGGAGGCTGTCATCGCGCATGAATTCGGCCATTTCGTGGGCGATCATGGTCATGCGAGCGGCTTTGTCTATCGTGTCCGCCAACGCTGGGCGCAGGTCGAGGAACGGCTGCCGGACGGGATCGTCGCGGGCCTGTTACGGCGCTTTTTCGGCTGGTATGGCCCCTGGTTTGCGGCCTACAGTTTCACCCTAGCACGGCGGCAAGAATATGAGGCCGACCATGTCGCCGCAACCGCTGTGGGACCGCGCATCATGGCTGACGCCTTGCTGCGTGTGGCAGCACAAGCCGGTCGCTTCGACACTGCATGGCGACTGGTCTGGGACCAGGCACCATTGCGTCCTGATCCACCTCGATCGCCACTCACCACCATCGCATCAGTGTTTACCGAAGACGATCCGGCCGACCAGACCATGATCGACCGGGAACTGAGCAGATCCGCCGATCGTCACGACACGCACCCGACCCTTGCCCAGAGGCTTGCCGCCCTGTCACAATCCGCCGACCTGCCAGCCCGACTGCAAAAAACGGCCGCGGAACCACTGCTAGGCGAAACGCTCGCTCCCATCATCGCCCATTTCGACGAGCAGTGGCACGACTGGGCGGATGCCTTATGGGCTGACGAACATGCACAGAGACAGGCGGACGAAGCGGAACGGCAGGCGATCGCCGATCAGATCGCTGGGGGCGCGACATCACGCGATCAACTCTATCGCTATGCCGCCCTGACCGAAGCCATCGATACGCCGCAATCGGCTGCGCAAGCCTATGCCGCTGTGCTCGCCCTGCATCCCAACGCAAACGACGCCCGTTTCCGGCAAGGCGACATGCTGCTCGCCACGGGAGACGATGCAGGGATCGACCTCCTGCTCGCTGCGGCAAATGGGGAACGTGCCCTCCTGCCCCATGCCTATCGCCATATCGTCGACTATCTGCTGCGCTCTGGCAGACCTGAGGAGGCGGCTCCCTATTTCGCGCCACTGGAACAAGCGGAACGGATGGAAGAAGCCGCCCGTCATGAGGCGAACGGAATTGATGAAACCGCCCAACTTCGGCCACTTTCCCCGGATCTTCGCGAACGGCTCACTGCTCTCATTGACGGTGTGCCCGGTGTCGCGACACTCCATGCGGCACTGCGCGACATGGACCATGCCGACGCTCCCCAGATCGTCTTCGTCTTTTCCGCGCGCAAGGAGCATGTCGCCACTCAGGTGCTGGATGCGCTCATCGAAGCGATGCTGCCCGCCGGCGACCTCATCGGTCTGGAACGCAGTTTCAAGCGGCGCTGGCTGTTCAATCGCATCCGCCGCCTTCCCGACAGCAGCATCGTGAATTGAACCATTAACCCCACGCTCATCGACGCCAGGCAACATTGGTCGAAGCGCGCTTTTGCGTTGGATAGCGAATCGACGTATATCGATCCCTTGATGCGGACTCCAAGGACAGCCATGAAATCCACCTTCCTGCAGGGCGCGGTCGCGCTCGGCGCGCTTGCGCTCATCCCCGCCACCACCGCGGCGCTCGCCGATGGCGAGGCATCGAGCTACAAGGCGCTCGACGAATTCATGGACGTCTTCCAGAAGGTCCGCAGCGACTATGTCGAGAAGGTCGACGACGAGAAGTTGATCAAGGGCGCGATCGACGGCATGCTCGCCAGCCTCGATCCCCACAGCAGCTTCCTCGACGCGCGCGATTTCCAGAATCTGCGCACCCAGACCGAGGGCAGCTATGGCGGCCTTGGCCTGTCGGTCACGCAGGAGGATGGCGCGGTCAAGGTGATCGCCCCGACCCAGGACACGCCGGCCTGGCGCGCCGGGATCAAGGCGGGCGACTATATCACCCATATTGACGGCCAGCTCATCTATGGCGGCACGCTGGACGAGGCGGTAGACAAGATGCGCGGCGCGCCGGGCACCAGCATCAAGCTGACCATCGTGCGCACCGGTCGCGACAAGCCGATTGACCTGACCCTCACCCGCGAGATCATCGAGATCAAGCCCGTGAAGTGGGAAGTGAAGAACAATATCGGCGTCATCAACATCGTCAGCTTCTCGGCCAATACCGGCGCCGATGTCCGTTCGGCGATCCGCAGCATCGACAAGAGCCTGGGCCACAAGCCGACCGGCTATATCCTCGACCTGCGCTCCAACCCCGGTGGTCTGCTGGACGAAGCGGTGTCGACCAGCGACGTCTTCCTGGAACGCGGCGAGATCGTGTCGCAGCGCGGCCGCAACAAGGGCGATGTCGAGCGCTATTATGCCAAGCCCGGCGATGACGCGAAGGGCCTGCCGGTGATCGTGCTGGTCGATGCGGGTTCCGCCTCGGCTTCCGAAATCGTCGCCGGCGCGCTGCAGGACCAGCATCGCGCGCTGATCATGGGCGAACGCAGCTTCGGCAAGGGCTCGGTCCAGACCATGTTGCCGCTGTCGAACACGACCGCGCTCAAGCTCACCACCGCGCGCTACTTCACCCCGTCGGGCCGCAGCGTGCAGGAGGGCGGCATCCAGCCGGACATCAAGGTGCCGCAGCTGAGCGACCCGGATTACAAGGATCGCCCCAAGTTCCGCGAAAGCGACCTGCGCCGCCACCTGATCAACGAGATCAAGACCGACGACGCCGCGCTGGAAGAGGACAGCAAGGAAGATCCGCGCTTCGCCCAGACCGCCGAGGAGCTGAAGAAGAAGGGAATCGAGGACTTCCAGCTCGATTATGCGCTCAAGACCATTTCCCGCCTCGCCGGCACGCCGGGCGCCACCATCGCCCAGGCCCAGCAGGCCGCTGCGCGCAAGCCCGGCGCGAAATGAGTCGTGCCCGTTCGGATGACCGGACGGGCAAGTTCAGCATGACGAAAGGCGGACAAGGGTTTAAGCGGGCGATATGAACAGCTTGTCCCCCGCTCTGGGCCGCGCCCGCCTGCTTGCCCTGCTCGTGCCCGTGATCGCGCTGGGCACGGCCTATGCCTCCCAATATCTGGGCGGCCTGCATCCGTGCGAAATGTGCTGGTGGCAGCGTTATCCCCATATGGCGGCGATCCCGCTGGCGCTGGTCGCCCATGCGCTGCGCGGCCGCGCCTGCATGAGCGGGCTGTTCGCCGGTTTCGCCGGCATCGCCATCGGCATCAGCGGCGCCATCGGCCTGTTCCATGCCGGGGTCGAATATGGCTGGTGGGAAGGGCTGACCGCCTGCTCGACCACGCCGACCGGCGGCAGCAGCGCCGATATTTTGAGCCAGATCATGGCAACGCCGATCACCCGCTGCGATGTCGCGCCCTGGAGCCTCTTCGGCATTTCGCTGGCAGGCTATAACGGCCTCTTGTCGGGCGCGGCCGCGCTCGCCATCTTGGCCCTGCTGCTGAAAGCGAGGAAGGCATGAGCGCCACCAAGGATTTCCCCCGGCCTGGACGTCGCCCCAATAGCGCCGATCGTGCCTCCATGGTGCGCGTCGACCAGGCGGGCGAATTCGGCGCGGTGCGCATCTATGCCGGGCAGCTTGCGGTGATGGGCGATCGCCATCCCTATGGCCGGCTGATCGCCGGCATGGCCGCGCAGGAGGAACGCCACCGCGCCGCCTTCGACGCGCTGATCGCCGAACGCGGCGTGCGCCCGACCGCGATCCACCCGATCTGGAATGTCGCCGGCTTTGCCTTGGGCGCCGTGACCGCCGCGATGGGGCCGAAGGCCGCCATGGCCTGCACCGCCGCGATCGAGACCGAGATCGACCTTCATTATGAAGAACAGTTGCAGCAACTGGGCGAGGACGACCCGGAACTCTCTGCCCTGATCAAGGATTTCCAGGCGGAGGAGGTCGAGCATCGCAACGCCGCCATCGCCCATGGCGCGGAACAGGCCCCCGCCTATCCGCTGCTGTCCGGCGCGATCCGCCTGGGTTGCCGCGCCGCCATCGCGCTCTCGAAGCGCATCTGAACAAGGGACGGACCGATGATGAAGACCCCGTTGATCGCTCTGGCCGCCGGCCTGATGCTGGGCACCGCCGCCCCTGCGCTCGCACAGCAGGACAGCGCCCCCACGGCCGCCACCAGCACCGGCTCCGAAAAGGTCAATCTGGTCATCGTCTATGGCGATGATGCCTGCCCCCAGAGCCAGGGCGACGGCATCGTCGTGTGCGCGCGCAAGGGCGAGGAGGAACGCTACCGCATTCCCGAGCCGCTGCGCGGCGACCCCAACAAGCCCAGCAACCAGGCCTGGGGCGAGCGGGTGAAGTCGATGGAATATGTCGGCCGCGACGGCACCGAAAGCTGCTCGCCGGTCGGCGGCGGCGGCGCCACCGGCTGCTTCGCCAAGCTGTCGCGCCTCGCCAAGGCGGAACGGCAGCAGGCCGACAATGCGAGCTGGAAGGATCTGGTCGAAGCCGAGCGCGCCAGGCGCCTGTCGACCATCGACGCCGACAGCGAAGCGATCGAAAAGCGCGTTCTGGCCGAAGAAAAGGCCGACGCCGATGCCAAGAAGGCGCAGGAACAGGAAGTCCCGCCCCGGCCGTGACGGCATGGGGCGTCCTGCGGCGTCTGCTCATATCGATCCCGCGCCAGCGCAGCGCGGGACGAACGGGGTGCAACCGGGGCGAATGAAGGAATTGATGATGCGTCTCCCCCGCCCCCTGCTGATCGCTGGCCTGGCCGCGCTGGCCCTGCCCGCCGCGCCGGCCGTCGCCCAGGATGATCCGCCGCAGAAGATCTTCAACCTCATCGTCTATGGCGATGATCCCTGCCCGACCGGTGAGGGCGAGGAAATCGTGGTCTGCGCCCGCAAGCCCGAATCCGAACGCTATCGCATCCCCAAGAAGCTGCGCGAAAAGCCCGAAGAAGTGGGTGGCCCCGGCTGGGGCAGCCAGGTCGCGACGATGGAACAGACCCAGCGCCAGATCCTGCCCAACAGCTGCTCCGCCATTGGCAGCAACGGCTTCACCGGCTGCACCGCCCAGATGCTGCAGCAATGGTTCGCCGAACGGCGGATGCAACAGAGCAGCAGCAGCACGCCCTGAACGCTTTTCCTAGCGCGGATATAGCCCGTCCATATGCGCCAGGCTCTGCACGATCAGCGCCTCCAGCGCGGCCATGTCGATATCGGCCAGCCGTTTGACATAGAGGCAGCCCTTGCCGCGCCGATGCTTGCCCGATGCCATGACATCGGCGTCGTCGAGACCGGCGAGATAGAAGACCAGCTCCGTCTTGCGCAGCGCAAAGCCGATCCGGCACATGTCACCCTCGCGCCCGCTGCCATAGCGATAATGATAGCGGCCAAAGCCGATGATGTTTGGTCCCCACAGCCGCGGCGGCTCACCCGACAGCCGGGCCATCAACGCCGCGACGATGCGTCCATCCGCCTGTCGCTCGGCCGGTTCGACCACGTCGAGATAGGCAGCGACGTCCGCCGCCGTCTCCATGGTCTTGTTCTCGCCCGTCGCCATCGGCTTGCCTTTCGCGGCCTGTCCGGCTACAGGCTAGCGCGTCATCTGGGGAGTAGCCAGCCGTTCCGCTGCAAGGGACGGGCCATATGTCAACATATTTGGCCGAGAGGCCATGGCATATGGGATGCAGCATCCAGCTGCATCGGGCGAGACCAATGGCATCGGCTTCCCAGTCCGGCCGGGCGGGGAAGACGGTGGCATTGTGTCTTTTGTCAGAGCCCGGCCCGGACGATATTCATGGAAGCCTTCCTTACCTCCACCGCGCTCGTCGCGCTCGCCGAAATGGGCGACAAGACGCAGTTGCTGGCCATGCTGCTCGCCACCCGCTTCAGGAAGCCGGCGCCGATCATCCTGGGCATCTTCGTCGCGACCATCGCCAATCATTTCCTCGCCGCGCTGGTCGGCCATTCGATCGCCGGGGTGCTGACGCAACCCTGGTTCCGCTACGCCGTCGCCGCCAGCTTCATCGCCATGGCGCTCTGGACGCTGGTGCCCGACAAGATCGATGAGGACGCGCCGCTGAAAGCCCCGTCGAAGGCCGGCGTGTTCGTGACCACTCTGGTCGCCTTCTTCCTGGTCGAGATGGGCGACAAGACCCAGGTGGCGACCGTGGCGCTGGGCGCCCAGTTCGACAATCTGCTCGCCGTCACCGCCGGCACCACCTGCGGCATGATGCTGGCCAATGTCCCCGCTGTCCTGTTCGGCGAAGCGCTGGCGAAGCGCGTGCCGATGCGCGCGCTGCAGGTCGGCGCCGCCCTGCTCTTCCTGCTCTTGGGCCTGTGGATGATCGCCGGACTGCAGGGCTGGATCGGCTGATTGGCTGGTCGCGTTTCCGAGCCATCGGGTGATATCACTCGATTAGAAAACGCTCCAGAAAAGGGAACGCCGCCGCCGGCGGGCGGTTGTCAGCGGGCGGCGGAAGTTGCAAGGGAAAGGGCACGAACTTTCCCCTTTTCGAACAGCATGGGACGCGCGTGATGCAGGACAATCTGGTAACCATCTTCGGCGGCGGCGGCTTTCTCGGGCGCCAGGTCGCCCAGGCGCTGATGGCACGCGGCGCGCGCGTGCGCATCGCCCAGCGCGACCTCGCCAATTCGGTCAAGGTGAAGGCGCTCGGCAATCTGGGCCAGACCCAGTTCGTCGCGGCCAATATCCGCAAGCCCGACACCGTCGCCCGCGCCCTCCATGGCAGCGACATCGTCATCAACCTGGTCGGCATATTGAGCGGCGATTTCGACGCCGTCCAGCATGAGGGCGCCGCCAATGTCGCCAAGGCGGCGGCCGCCGCCGGCGTCACCGCGCTGGTCCATGTCTCGGCGATCGGCGCCGACGCCAACGGCCCCTCGGCCTATGGCCGGTCCAAGGCCGCAGGCGAAGCCGCCGTGCTGGCCGCCTTCCCGACCGCGACCATTATGCGCCCGTCGATCATCTTCGGCCAGGAGGACCAGTTCCTCAACCGCTTCGCCGGCGTCGCCAGCAGCGGCCCGGTCGTGCCGGTGATCGGCGCCGCCACCAAATTCCAGCCCGTCTATGTCGGCGACGTTGCCGAGGCGATCGCCAACGCGGCGCAGCAGCCCGGCGTCTTTGGCGGCAAGACCTTCGAACTCGCCGGCCCGCAGGTCATGAGCATGAAGGAAATCAATGCCTGGGTCGCCAAGGCGATTGGCCGGGGCGACAAGCCGCTGGTCGAAGTACCCGGCGCCTTCGCCTCGCTGCTGGCGATGCTGCCCGGCGGCCCGATCACCCGCGACCAGCTCGCCATGCTGGGCCAGGACAATGTCGCCGCGCCCGGCGCGCCGGGCCTTGAGGCGCTGGGCGTCGCGCCCACGCCGATGGCCGCCGTCGCCGAACGCTGGATGGTCCCCTATCGCAAGCATGGCCGCTTCGCCGGCCGCGTGAAGGCCTGATCCGTTCCCGCCATCGGCTCGACGGGCCGATGATCGGCCACGACCGGCCGTGGCCATGCCGCTTTGCCTTTTCGCTGCACTGCGGCATGGTGCATCCCTGACATATAGGCATTGCCCGGCCCTCTCCCTTCGCGGGGGGAGGGCTCGGCTTATGCGCCCCCTGCTTGAGGATCCGACATCCCCATGGACATGCATTATCTGACGGTCATCCTGCTCGGCATCGTGGAGGGATTGACCGAATTTCTCCCCGTGTCCTCGACCGGCCACCTCATCCTGGCGAGCGAGCTGCTCGGCTATGATGCGTCGGTCTGGGCGATGTTCAACGTCATGATCCAGCTCGGCGCGATCCTCGCCGTCGTCGTCCTCTACTGGCGCACCTTCTGGGCGGTGGCCATGGGCCTGCTCCGCCGCGATCCGGTCAGCATCCGCTTCGTGCGCAACCTGCTGGTCGCCTTCATCCCCGCCGTCGTCATTGGCCTTGCCCTGCACGATTATATCGACACGCTGCTGGGCTCGCCCCGCGTCGTCGCGTGCGCCCTGGTGGTCGGCGGCGTCGCCATCCTGGTGATCGAACGCCTGATCAAGGAACAGCGCTTCCACGGCATCGCCGACATTCCGCTGGTCCGCGTCATCGGCATCGGCTTCATCCAGTGCCTCGCCATGGTGCCGGGCGTCAGCCGCTCGGGCGCGACCATCATGGGCGCACTGACCCTGGGCGTCGAGCGCCGCACCGCCGCGGAGTTCAGCTTCTTCCTCGCCATCCCGACCATGCTCGGCGCCTCGACGCTGGAACTGCTCAAGAAGGGCGACCAGCTCACCAGCGCCCAGGTCGGCTGGGACAGCATCGCGCTCGGCTTCATCGTCTCCTTCATCGTCGCGCTGCTGGTGATCAAATGGTTCGTCGGCCTGGTGTCGCGCCACGGCTTTGCACCCTTTGCCTGGTATCGAATCATAGCCGGCATCGGCGCGCTGGTCTGGCTCAGCCTGAGATAAGGCCGATACGGACCTAATATTTGAAAGATAATTACAGCGCCGCGACAGTCTTTTCCCAAACTGCCAGATAATAGGTCAACCTAGCTGTCTTAAATGCCAGAATCCGCGTGACTCCGCGGGTTTTCCTGCTATGCGCACTGCAAACAATCGTTGCAGGGAAATGCCATGGCTGAAAATCCGATGCTGAAGTTCGTGGGCAAGGAACAGGCCTATCCGGAAAAGCGCGGCGCTGATGCACGCGCCGAGGACTTTCTGGAAATCAGCAAGTCCTTCATTCTGGACAAGGCCGAGGAACAGGCGTCGCGCTGCTCGCAATGCGGCGTGCCCTATTGCTCGACCCATTGCCCGCTGCACAATCATATCCCCGACTGGCTGCGCCTGACCGCCGAAGGCCGGTTGCGCGAAGCCTATGAGCTGTCGAATCTGACCAGCACCATGCCGGAGATTTGCGGCCGCATCTGCCCGCAGGACCGTCTGTGCGAGGGCAATTGCGTGATCGAATTTTCCGGCCACGGATCGGTCACCATCGGCTCGGTGGAAAAGTTCATCACCGACACCGCCTGGAAGGAAGGCTGGGTCGAACCGCTCGTCCCCGGCGCCGCGCGCGGCCAGTCGGTCGGCGTCATCGGTGCCGGCCCCGCCGGCCTCACCACCGCCGAATATCTGCGCGTCGCGGGCTATGAAGTGCATGTCTATGACCGGCACGACCGCGCCGGCGGTCTGCTGACCTACGGCATCCCCGGCTTCAAGCTGGAAAAGGATGTCGTCATGCGCCGCGTCCAGCGTCTGAAGGACGGCGGCATCATCTTCCACGAAGGGTTCGAGGTCGGCCGCGACGCCAGCATGGAACAGCTGCGTGCCAAGCATGATGCGATCCTGATCGCCACCGGCGTCTACAAGGCCCGCGACATCAAGGCGCCGGGCGTCGGCGCACCGGGCGTGGTCAAGGCGCTCGACTATCTCACCGCCTCCAACAAGGCGGGCTTCGGCGATGCCGTGCCCGGCCATGAGGATGGCACCCTGCTCGCCACCGGCAAGAATGTCGTCGTGATCGGCGGCGGCGACACCGCGATGGACTGTGTCCGCACCGCCATCCGCCAGGGCGCCAAGTCAGTGAAGTGCCTCTATCGCCGCGACCGCGACAATATGCCCGGCTCGCAGCGCGAAGTCGCCAATGCCGAGGAGGAAGGCGTCGAGTTCGTCTGGCTGACCGCCCCGATCGCCTTCGAGGGCACGGAGCATGTCACCGGCGTCAAGGTCACGAAGATGCGCCTGGGTTCGCCCGATGCATCGGGCCGCCGCGCGCCAGAACCCGATCCGGGCAGCGAACATACGCTGGAAGCCGATCTGGTCATCAAGGCGCTGGGCTATGATCCCGAAGACCTGCCCCGCCTGTTCGGCGCCGACGATCTGTCGGTCACCCGCTGGGGCACGCTGCGCGTCGATCACAAGACCATGATGACCAGCATGGACGGCGTTTTCGCCGCCGGCGACATCGTGCGCGGCGCATCGCTGGTGGTCTGGGCCATCCGCGACGGCCGCGACGTGACCGACCATATGCACAAATATCTCAAGGCCAAGGCCGTCGCCGCCGCCAGCGAGCGCGTCGCCGCCTGAGATCCCCCTTCCGCCCGTTCGGTTCGAGCTTGTCCAGAACGCGGCGCCAGATTTCGACAGGCTCGAACCGAACGACAGGATTGGATAGCGACATGACCGACACCTCCTATATGGCGAGCCCCGAAGAGCGCGCACGCATCGCTGCCGAGGGCATGTATCATCCCGAGATGGAGGGCGATGCCTGCGGCGTCGGCCTGGTCGCCGCGACCGACGGCCGGCCCAGCCGCCGCGTCGTCTCCTCCGCGATCGATGCGCTCAAGGCCGTGTGGCACCGCGGCGCGGTCGATGCCGATGGCAAGACCGGCGATGGCGCCGGCATCCATGTCGACCTGCCGGTCCGCTTCTTCGACGATGCGATCGCCGATTCGGGCCACAAGCCGCTGCCCAACCGCCTCGCCGTCGGCATGATCTTCCTGCCGCGCACCGACCTCAGCGCGCAGGAAACCTGCCGCACCATCGTCGAGGCCGAGATCATCGACGCGGGCTACACCATCTATGGCTGGCGCCAGGTGCCGGTCGACGTCTCCGTCATCGGCGAGAAGGCGCAGCGCACCCGTCCCGAGATCGAGCAGATCATGATCGCCGGCCCGATGCCGGAGGAACGCGACGTCGGCGAGTTCGAGAAGGATCTCTACCTGATCCGCCGCCGTATCGAGAAGAAGGTGATCGAAGCGCAGATCAGCGATTTCTACGTCTGCTCGCTGTCGTGCCGCTCGATCATCTACAAGGGGCTGTTCCTCGCCGAATCGCTGTCGGTCTTCTACCCGGACCTGCAGGACGAACGGTTCGAGAGCCGCGTCGCCATCTTCCACCAGCGCTATTCGACCAACACCTTCCCGCAATGGTGGCTGGCCCAGCCGTTCCGCACCCTCGCCCATAATGGCGAGATCAACACGATCCGCGGCAACAAGAACTGGATGAAGAGCCACGAGATCAAGATGGCCTCACTGGCCTTCGGCGAGCAGTCGGAGGACATCAAGCCGGTGATCCCGGCCGGAGCGTCGGATACCGCCGCACTGGACGCCGTGTTCGAGGCGATCTGCCGCTCGGGCCGCGACGCCCCCACGGCCAAGCTGATGCTGGTGCCCGAGGCATGGCAGGCGGAAAGCGCCGAGCTGCCCAAGGCGCATGCCGACATGTATGAATATCTCGCCTCCGTGATGGAGCCGTGGGACGGCCCGGCCGCGCTCGCGATGACCGACGGCCGCTGGGTCGTGGCCGGCGTCGACCGCAACGCGCTGCGCCCGCTGCGCTACACGCTGACCGGCGACAATCTGCTGATCGTGGGTTCGGAAACCGGCATGGTCGTCGTGCCCGAAACCACCATCGTCCAGAAGGGCCGCATGGGTCCGGGCCAGATGATCGCGATCGATCTGCAGGAAGGCGAAGTCTATGACGACCGCGCCATCAAGGACCGCATCGCGGGCGAGCGCCCCTATGGCGACCTGATCAAGGACTTCCTCGACATCACCGACCTGCCCGACGTCCCCAGCGCCCTGCCGGCATGGGACAAGGCGGAACTGACCCGGCGCCAGGTCGCGGCCAACATGACGCTGGAGGATATGGAACTGATCCTCGCGCCGATGGTGGAGGATGCGAAGGAAGCGATCGGCTCGATGGGTGACGACACGCCGCTGGCGGTCATCTCCGACAAGCCGCGCACCATCAGCCATTTCTTCCGCCAGAATTTCAGCCAGGTCACCAACCCGCCGATCGACCCGTTGCGCGAACGGCATGTGATGAGCCTCAAGACGCGCTTCTCCAACCTCCACAACATCCTGGAGGAAGATGCGCAGAACAGCCATGTGCTGGTGCTGGAATCGCCGGTGCTCAACAGCGCTGAATGGGCGCGGCTCAAGGCCTATTTCGGCCCGGCCGTGGCCGAAATCGACTGCACCTTCCCCTCGACCGGCGGCCAGGAACAGCTGCGCGCGGCGATCGCCCGCATCCGTGAGGAAGCCGAGCAGGCGGTGCGCGAAGGACGCAGCGAACTGTTCCTGACCGACGAGCGTGCCGGGCAGGACCGGGTCGCGATCCAGGGCGTGCTGGCGGCCGCAGCCGTCCACACTCATCTCGTCCGCAAGGGCCTGCGCAGCTATGCGTCGATCAACGTGCGGTCGGCCGAAGCGCTCGATACCCATTATTTCGCGGTGCTGATCGGCGTCGGCGCGACCACGGTGAACGCCTATCTGGCCGAAGCCAGCATCGCCGATCGCCACGCCCGCGGCCTGTTCGGCGACCTGACCCTCGACCAGTGTTTCGAGCGTCAGCGCACCGCGATCAACGAGGGTCTGCTCAAGATCATGTCCAAGATGGGCATCGCGGTCGTCAGTTCCTATCGTGGCGGCTATAATTTCGAAGCGGTCGGCCTGTCGCGCGCCCTGGTCAACGATCTCTTCCCCGGCATGCCGGCGAAGATTTCGGGCGAAGGCTATGCCTCGCTCCACTATTCGGCGATGCTGCGCCACGACAAGGCCTATGACAGCGCGGTCGTCCGCCTGCCGATCGGCGGCTTCTATCGTCAGCGCAACGGCGGCGAGGCCCATGCCTATTCCGCCCAGCTGATGCACCTGCTGCAGACCGCCGTCGGCACCGACAGCTATTCGACCTATCTGCAATTTTCACGCGGCGTGCGCGACCTGCCGCCGGTCTATCTGCGCGACCTGATGGAGTTCAACTTCGCCCGCGAGGCGGTGCCGATCGACGAGGTCGAAGCCACCACCGAGATCCGCAAGCGCTTCGTGACGCCGGGCATGTCGCTGGGTGCGCTCAGCCCCGAAGCGCATGAGACGCTGGCGATCGCCATGAACCGCATCGGCGCCAAGGCGGTGTCGGGCGAGGGTGGCGAGGATGCCGCGCGCTTCAAGCCCTATGAAAATGGCGACAATGCCAATTCGGTGATCAAGCAGATCGCGTCAGGCCGCTTCGGCGTCCATGCCGAATATCTGGGATCGGCCGAGGAAATCGAGATCAAGGTCGCACAGGGCGCCAAGCCCGGCGAGGGCGGCCAGCTGCCCGGTTTCAAGGTGACCGAATTCATCGCCCGCCTGCGTCACTCGACGCCCGGCGTGACGCTGATCTCGCCGCCGCCGCACCATGACATCTACTCGATCGAGGATCTCGCGCAGCTCATCTATGACTGCAAGATGATCAACCCGCGCGCCCGCGTCTGCGTCAAGCTGGTCAGCCAGGCCGGGATCGGCACGGTCGCGGCCGGCGTAGCGAAAGCGCATGCCGACGTCATCCTGGTCGCCGGCCATGTCGGCGGCACCGGCGCCAGCCCCCAGACCTCGATCAAATATGCCGGCACCCCCTGGGAAATGGGCCTGTCGGAAGCCAATCAGGTGCTGACCCTCAACGGCCTGCGCCACCGCGTGAAGCTGCGCACCGATGGCGGCCTCAAGACCGGGCGCGACATCGTCATCGCCGCGATCCTGGGCGCCGAGGAATTCGGCATCGGCACGCTGTCGCTGGTCGCCATGGGCTGCATCATGGTGCGCCAGTGCCACAGCAACACCTGCCCCGTGGGCGTCTGCGTGCAGGATGAGAAGCTGCGCCAGAAGTTCACCGGCACCCCGGAAAAGGTCATCAACCTGATGACCTTCATCGCCGAGGAAGTGCGCGAGATCCTGGCCCGCCTTGGCTTCCGCAGCCTCGACGAAGTGATCGGCCGCACCGAATTGTTGAAGCAGGTCAATCGCGGCGCCGAGCATCTCGACGATCTCGACCTCAACCCGATCCTGGCCAAGGTCGACGCCCCCGACGAGCATCGTCGCTTCAGCCTGCCCCAGTGGCGCAATGAAGTGCCCGACAGCCTCGACGCGCAGATGATGAAGGATGCCCGCGCCGTGTTCGAGCGCGGCGAGAAAATGCAGCTGACCTACACGGTGCGCAACACGCACCGCGCCGTCGGCACCCGCCTCTCCTCCGCCGTGACCGAAAAGTTCGGCATGTCGACGCTGGCGGACGGCCATCTGACCGTGCGCCTGCGCGGTTCGGCCGGCCAGTCGCTCGGCGCCTTCCTCTGCAAGGGGATCACCCTGGAAGTGTTCGGCGACGCCAACGACTATGTCGGCAAGGGCCTGTCGGGCGGCATCATCAAGGTGCGCACCACCGTCTCCTCGCCGCTCTCGTCGAAGGACAACACCATCCTTGGCAACACCGTCCTCTACGGCGCGACCAGCGGCAAGCTGTTCGCCGCGGGCCAGGCCGGCGAGCGCTTTGCGGTCCGCAATTCGGGCGCGAAGGTGGTGGTCGAAGGCTGCGGCGCCAATGGCTGCGAATATATGACCGGCGGCACCGCCGTGATCCTGGGTAAGACCGGCGCCAATTTCGGCGCGGGCATGACCGGCGGCATGGCCTTCATCCTCGACGAGGATGGCAGCTTCCCGAGCCGCGCCAACCCGGAAAGCATCGTCTGGCAGCGTTTGGACAGTGCCCATTGGGAAGGCGAGCTGAAGGCGCTGATCGCCGAACATGCGGCCGCGACCGACAGCAAATGGTCGAACACCATCCTGGAGGACTGGGATCGCTGGCGCCGGTACATCTGGCAGGTCTGCCCGAAGGAAATGGTCAATCGCCTGGCCCACCCACTGAGCGACGCATCGACCCCGGTCGCTGCCGAATAATTACTGCGGCAAGCCCGCCTCTGCCGGTTCTGCGGGGACCGACGGGGGCGGCGCCGTCGTCGCCGCGACCGGCATCCAGGCCGGTCTCGGTTCCGCCTCGCCCGCCGCGAATCGCTCGATGCGCGGCGGCAGGCGATCAACCTGCACCGTCGGCTGTGGCAGCGGCGGGTCACCCAGCGCCGCCGATTCGACCGGCTGGTCCTCTTCCGCCAGATAGTCGCGCACCGCCGGATCGTGCGATTCGCCAATCATTCCATCGGCATCCAGCCCGGCCATATCGGCCTGCATCCGCCGTTCTTCCAGCGTCGGCCCGCACCCGGTGCAGCTTATGAACGCAGGACCGCGATCGCCTTCCGACAGAGTCTGCGGAACCGCCATGTCCATGCTGTCCAATTCCGTGTCCACGGCAATCTGCACCGGCTTTTGCGGACTGATGACATAGGCGCCCAGGCCCAGCCCGGTCACTGCAGCGACCACCAGCACGCCGCCTGAACCCACCCAGAAATGCAACGACATGGGGCCAGACCCTCTCTGCAACCGACTTTCTGTCAAACAAAGATAACGTCGATGCCGATCACTGGTTGCATGACCCAAAAGCCTTTGCTAAGGGCCGCCTCCTACCAAGGCACCGGCCCCGCCGGTTTCCCTGTTGATGTGCGGTCGTGGCGGAATTGGTAGACGCGCAACGTTGAGGTCGTTGTGGCCGAAAGGCCGTGGAAGTTCGAGTCTTCTCGACCGCACCATCACTTTCCCAATAGCTGCAGATGATGATGACAGCCCCCTTCGGGCACCACCCATCCTGCCTGCCCGGCCTTGGTTCTCCAGCCGAATTTTCCTATATCCGACGCGGGGCACCGCGATGATGTGGGACAGACGACCATGGACAAATCCGCCGAAGACCTGATCCCCGACACGGTGGAAGGCGTATCCAGCTATGACGGCCCGGCCGGTGGCTGGGGCGCGCTTCGTGCAGTGGCCAAGACGGTCGCCGAACAGATGCGCGCCAGCCCCGACACCCGCGCCCTGCTCCAGATGAACCAGCCCGACGGCTTCGACTGTCCCGGCTGCGCCTGGCCCGATCCCAAGCACACCTCTTCGTTCGAATTTTGCGAGAATGGCGCCAAGGCGGTCACCTGGGAAGCGACGGTCAAGCGCGTCGATCCCGATTTCTTCGCCCGCCACAGCGTCAGCGAATTATGGACATGGACCGACCACAAGCTGGAGGACGCCGGCCGCCTGACCGAGCCGCTGCGCTATGATGCCGCGACCGATCATTTCGTGCCGATCAGCTGGGACGAGGCCTTTGCCCGCGCCGGCGCCGCGCTCCAGGCGCTCGACCATGCCGACCAGGCCGAATTCTACTGCTCGGGCCGCGCCTCGAACGAATCCGCCTTCCTCTACCAGCTGTTCGCCCGCGAGTTCGGCACCAACAATTTCCCCGACTGCTCGAACATGTGTCATGAGGCGACCAGCACCGGCCTCCCCAAGTCGATCGGCATCGGCAAGGGCACGGTGACGCTGGAGGATTTCGACCATGCCGACGCGATTTTCTGCATCGGCCATAATCCGGGTACCAACCACCCCCGCATGCTGAGCACGCTCGCAGCCGCCTCCAAGCGCGGCGTGCCGATCATCGTCGCCAACCCTATGCGCGAACGCGGGCTGGAGCGCTTCAAGTCGCCCCAGCATCCCACCGAAATGCTTTCGCCCGGCGCCACCCCGCTCGCGTCCGCCTATCATCAGGTGCGGATCGGCGGCGACATGGCGATGCTCAAGGGGATGATGAAGGCGCTGCTGGCGATCGAGGCACGGCAGCCCGGCACGCTCGATCACGCCTTCATCGCCCAGCATACAGAGGGCTTCGACGCCCTGCGCGCCGACATCGAAGCCACTCAATGGCCGTGGATCGAGCGCCTGTCCGGCCTCACCCGCGAAGCGATCGAGAGCATGGCCCATGTCTATGCCAGGGCCGATCGGGTCATCATCTGCTATGGCATGGGCATCACCCAGCATCGCCACGGCACGCAGAATGTGCAGGCGCTGGCCAACCTGCTGCTGCTGCGCGGCAATTTCGGCAAGCCGGGCGCCGGCATCTGCCCGTTGCGCGGCCATAGCAATGTGCAGGGCGATCGCACCGTCGGCATCACCGAACTGCCGACCGAGGCGATGCTGCAACGGCTCGACACCGCCTTTTCCATCCAGTCGCCGCGCAAGCATGGCCATAATGCGGTTGAGGCACTGGCCGCCATGCACGCTGGCGAATCGAAAGCGCTGATTTCGCTCGGCGGCAATCTCGCCGTCGCCATGCCCGATCCCGACGCCTGCTTCGCCGCCGTGCGCCGGCTCGACCTGTCGGTCAACATCCTCACCAAGTTCAACCGCACCTGCCTGCTGACCGCGCGCGAGACCCTGGTCCTGCCCTGCCTTGGCCGCACCGAACTGGATCTGCAGGCCGCCGGCCCGCAATGGGTGACGGTGGAGGACAGCATGTCGATGGTCCACGCCTCGCGCGGCAAGCTGAAGCCCCCCTCGCCCCATGTGCGCTCCGAACCGGCGATCGTTGCGGGCTTGGCCAGGGCCGCCATGCCCGCCAGCCGCACCGACTGGGACGGCATGGTCGCCGATTATGACCGCATCCGCGACGGGATCGAGGCGGTCTATCCCGATTTCCGCGACTTCAACATCCGGGTGCGCGAACCGGGCGGTTTCCGCCTGACCATCGGCCCCAGCGACCGGATCTGGAACACGCCCAGCGGCAAGGCGCAGTTCATCACCCACCCGGCCGCGCCGGACGAGGGCGCGCTGCCGCTGCTGCTCACCACCATCCGCAGCCACGACCAGTATAATACGACCATCTACAGCTATGATGATCGCTATCGCGGCATCCATGGCCGGCGCGATATCATCTTCGCGAACGAGATCGATCTGGCGGAGATGGGCCTCGCCCATGGCGACAAGGTCGATGTGACGACGCCGGCCGGGCGCGAATTGCGCGGCTTCACCATCGTCATGCACGCCATCGCGCGCGGATCGCTCGCGGCTTATTATCCCGAGGCGAACAATCTCGTCCCGCTCGACGATTATGATCCGGCCAGCGGCACCCCCGCCTACAAGTCGATTCCCGTCACGGTGCGCGCCGCCCGATGAGCAACGCCGACCGGCCCGTCCGCTTCACCCGGATCACCCCGGACGGCGGCCGCGCGCCCGTCACCCGCGCGGTCGCGCTCGAATGCCCGGTCGCGCTCGAATATAATGGTATCGGCTATGCCGTGCTGATGGCGACCCCGGCCGATCTCGACGATCTCGCCACCGGCTTCGCTCTGTCCGAACGGCTGATCGATAGTGCCGCCGACATCATCGACATCGACATCCACGAAGCGCCCCAGGGCCTGCTGCTGCGTATCCGCCTGATCGCCGATCGCCATGACCGCATCCTCGCCCGCGTCCGCCACCGCGTCGCCGAATCCGCCTGCGGCCTGTGCGGCATAGAGAATCTGGAACAGGCGCTGCGTCCGCTGCCGCGCGTCACCGCCGTTACCCAGGCCAGCGACGATGCCCTGTTCCGCGCCCTCGATGCGCTCGACGCACGCCAGCCGGGCAATCAACGCACCGGCGCGCTCCACGCCGCCGCCCTCGCCGCGCCCGACGGCACGCTTCGCCTCGCCCGCGAGGATGTCGGCCGCCACAACGCCTTCGACAAGCTGATCGGCGCCATGGCCCGCGCCGGCTTTGGCTGGGATGGCGGCTTCGCCCTCCTCTCCTCGCGCTGCTCCTATGAACTGGTGGAAAAGGCCGCGCTCGCCGCCTGCCCGCTGCTCGTCACTCTTTCCGCCCCCACCAGCCTGGCGCTCGATCGCGCCGCCGAATCGGGCCTGCGCCTCATCACCCTCGCCCGGCGCGACGCCATGCTCGAACGGGCGGACGGACCGGCACAGCGCAATTTGGGCACGACCAAGCAAAACTTGGTTGAGCCAGACACTCTATCTTATAAGTAGAGATTGCCTGAAACGGAGCGGACTGGTCCCCGCCCGGATGACGACATCGGCATCGGACCCGCGGCTTTTGATCGGGATGCAGCTTGCTCCGCGTCACCAACAGCTAAAGCGCACGATGCTCGGGCGACGACGCCAGCTTCGTGTTCCCCCCAACAGAACGGGGAATGAAACGATGTGCCATCCATCTGAAATCTAGGGCCTGACGCCCGCCACGCAGCGCGTCGCCATGCGGCGCGCCTCCATCCGCCCGCCCTCCGCCGATGCGTCGTGCGGGAAAGGGGGATCGCATGCCCGTGGAAGCTCGCGGCCGACGCGCGTCGCCGCACCCAGCCTATTCCGTGTCGCTGCTCCAGGCGGCCGCCGCGCTCTACGGCCTAAATGCCGTGCGCGACGATGCCCTGCGTCCGCAGCCCACAAGCAGAACAGACAAGAAATTCAGGGAGTAAGCCTCTTCATGTCCCAAGTCCTCGCGCCCAGCCGACCCCGGCACGGCCTGTCCCTCCGTCGCCTGCTGCTCGCCGGCGTCGCTATCGGCCTGTTGCCGAGCGCCGCTCATGCTGCCGACGAACCCGCCGCCGCGGCGCCTGCCCCGGCCCCCGAAGCCGCCGTCGATGAAGGCGATTATGGCGCGCCCATCCTGGTTACCGCCCGCCGCCGCGCCGAAAAGGCGCAGGACGTGCCGGTCGCGCTCAGCGTCGTCGGCGGCGACCTGTTCGAACAGCGCGGCGACTATACCCTCGCCGCCGTGCAGCAGGTCGCGCCCAGCCTCCAGCTGTTCAGCTTCAACCCCCGCAACACCAACATCAACATCCGCGGCCTCGGCTCCAACGTCGCGCTGACCAATGACGGCCTCGAAAATGGCGTCGGCGTCTATATCGACGATGTCTATTATGGCCGCGTCGGCGCCAGCCAGTTCGATCTGGTCGACCTCGAACGGATCGAGGTGCTGCGCGGGCCGCAGGGCACGCTGTTCGGCAAGAACACCACCGCCGGCGCGATCAACATCACCACCCGCCAGCCGAGCTTCGACTTCGGCGGTCAGGTGGAAGCGACGCTGGGCGATTATGGCTTCCGCCAGCTGCGCGGCACGGTCACCGGTGGCCTTACCGACTGGGCGGCGGTGCGCGTCAGCATCGCCGACACCCATCGCGACGGCTTCCTGACCAATGTCTATAACGGCAAGAAAGTCCATGATTACGACAATTTCACCGCGCGCGGCCAACTGCTGCTGACCCAGGGTGAGGGCTTCAGCCTGCGCCTGATCGGTGACTATGCCAAACAGACGCTCAATTGCTGCGTCCGCCTGCCCAGCACCGTCTTCACCACCTATGATGACGGCAACACCATCGCGAACAATTTCGCGATCCGCGCCGCCCGCGCGGGCTACACGCCGCTGCCTACCGATCCCTTCGCCCGCAAGGTCGATGTCGACGGCCAGTTCCAGGCGAACATGAATCAGTGGGGTATTTCGGGCAAGGCCGACTGGGATGTCGGCCCGGTGACACTCAGCTCGATCACCGCCTATCGCGCCTGGAACTGGTATCCCCGCAACGACAGCGACGCCACCTCGCTCTCGGTCAACACGCTCAACCATCAGGAAAATAACCAGCGCCAGTTCAGCCAGGAATTTCGCATCGCCTCCAACGGCGATACCCGCCTCTCCTATGTGCTGGGCGCCTATTATTTCTGGCAGATCATCAACGGATCGGGCGCCGCCGGCTATGGCGTGGACGCGCCGCGCTGGCTCTTCCCCAATGCCGATCCGGTGGTCAGCAATGCGGCGGTCAACGGCTTCGTCGCCCGCTCCAGCTCCAACCCGGAGACGAAGAGCGCCGCGCTGTTCGGTCAGGCCAGCTACGCCATCATCCCCGACAGCCTCTCGCTGACGCTCGGCCTGCGCTACACGCACGAGAAGAAGCAGGGCAGCTACAGCCAGTGGTGGGCGGAGGGGAATGATCTCTCCGGCCTGACCGCGGCCCAGCGCACCGCCGCGATCGCGCTGCGCAACAGCCTCAACCCCGTCTCCAGTTACTCGACCGGCTTCACCGACAACAGCCTCTCGGGCCTCGCCACCCTGTCCTACAAGGTGACGCCGGACGTGCTTGTCTATGCCACCTATTCGCGCGGCAACAAGTCGGGCGGCCTCAACCTCACCAACATCCCGGCCGGGGTCAGCCCCGATGTCGGCGGCGAGAAGGTCGACAATTACGAAGCCGGCGTGAAGAGCCAGTTCTGGAGCGGCAAGGCGACGCTCAACGCCGCCGCCTTCTGGACCAACATCTTCGACTATCAGACCGCGATCACCGAACAGATTGTCGGCACCAACAGCACCCGCAATTATATCACCAACATTCCCGAGGCGCGCGCCCGCGGCTTCGAGCTGGACAGTGCGCTGGCGCTCAGCCGCTATGTCAATCTGAACGCCTCGCTTGCCTATACCGCCGCCTATTATGTCGACTTCAAGAACGGCCCGACCCCGGTCGAGGCGCTGAACCCGACCACCGGCGGTTCCCCCGTTACCGACCTTAGCGGCAAGCCGCTGTCGGGCGTGCCCGAATGGTCGTGGAGCGCGGGCGGCGACTTCGCCATTCCGCTCGGCACCACCAAATGGGGCGAGGCCCAATTTTATGGCCGCGCCGACTATAGCTGGCGTTCCTCCTACTACACCGCCGTGTCGGACAGCCGCTACTCGCTGGTGCCCAGCTACGGCGTCGCCAATGCCCGCATCGGCGTGCGGCTGGACGATGGCCTGATCGACCTGTCGCTCTGGGCCAAGAACCTGTTCGACAAGGATTATGTCGACACGCTCTCGGTCGCGAACACCGGCCTCGTCACCGCCACCGTCGGCGATCCCCGCACCATCGGCGTCACCCTGCGCAGCAAATTCTGACCCCCAATACGGAGGCAAGATCATGGCTACCCTTCCCTACGCAGACTATCTGGATGACCGGACCCGGCAACGCGTCCGGCCGGAAGACCCCGCCCGCGTCGGGGAGGGGGAACCCTCGCGCCTGCGCCTCAGCGGCTTCGCCTCGATCGCGGTGCCGATCGCCGGCGCCGGCCTGCCGCTCGCCCTGTTCGTGCCCCAGCTTTACGCCACCCAGTTCGGCCTCTCGCTCGCGACCATCGGCTTCATCTTCCTCTTGGGCCGTATCTGGGATGTCAGCGCCGATCCGCTGGTCGGCGCGCTCAGCGACCGTACCCGCAGCCGCTTCGGCCGGCGCCGCCCGTGGATCGCGGCAGGCGGCCTGCTGTTCGGCCTGTCCTCGGCCCTGCTCTTCTTCCCGCCCGCCGCGCTGGTGACACCCGCCTATCTCGGCGCCGCCCTCTTCTTCTTCTACCTCGGCTGGTCGATGATCGAGATACCGGCCTCCGCCTGGGCCGGCGAGCTGTCGCGCCATTATCATGGCCGCACCCGCGTCGTCAGCTATCAGGCGCTGCTGCGCGCCATCGGCCTGCTCGCCGTGCTGGTGCTGCCGACCTTCCTCGACCAGGTCGAGCCGGGCAATGGCACGCTGAAGCTCCAGCTGGTCGGCGGCTTCATCATCGCCACCCTCATCCCCAGCCTCGCCCTCACCCTCTTTTCCGTGCCCGAACCGCCGGTGCCCGCCACCCCGCCGGTCCGCCAGAGCTTCTGGCGCGCCGCCGGCGTCATCTTTTCCGACCGGCTGCTGCTGCGCGTCCTCGCCTCCGACGCGGTGGTCACCGCCGGCCAGTCGATCCGTGCCAGTCTGATCGTCTTCTTCGCCGTCTGGTATATGGGCCTGCCCGCCTGGGCGAGCGGCCTCTATCTGCTCCAGTTCATCTTCGGCGTCGCCGCCGCGCCGATCTGGCTGCGCATCGGCACCCGCATCGGCAAGCGCCAGGCGGCGATCAGCGGCGAAATCGCGCAGGCGGCGATCAATATCGGCCTGCTCTTCGTCTTCCCCGGCGGCCTGCCGCTGCTGCTCGCGCTGACCATCGCCCAGGGGCTGACCCAGGGCTCCGGCAACCTCATGCTGCGCGCCATGGTCGCCGACGTGGCCGACGCCCATCGGCTGCGCACCGGCCATGACCGCACCGGCCTCTTCTTCTCGGTCTTTGCCCTCTCGGCCAAGCTCGGCCCGGCGATCGGCATCGGCATCGCCCTGCCGCTCATCGCCTGGCTCGGCTTTGCCGCCGGCCCGCACAACAGCCCGGCCGCGCTCGAAGGGTTGAAGACCGTCTTCGCCCTCGGCCCGGCCCTGGCCCACATCATCGCCACCCTCATCATCTGGCGCTTCCCGCTCGACGAAGCCGCCCATGCCGAAATCCGCCGCGCCCTCGACCAGCGCGACGCGATCCCCGCCTGACCGTCCACGCATAAATTCAAGGAGACCTGCCATGACCATCCTGACCCAGAGCTTCCTCAACGCCGCCGATGCCGACGGTCCACTCGATGTCGTTCCCGTCGCCGGCCGCATCGGCGCGGAGATTCGCGGCGTCGCGCTGGGCGGCGACCTTGACGACGCCACCATCGCCGCGATCCGCGCCGCGCTCGTCCGCCACAAGGTGATCTTCTTCCGCGCCCAGCATCATCTCGACGATGCCGGCCAGGAAGCCTTTGCCGAGCGTTTCGGCAAGCCCGTCGCCCACCCGACCGTCCCGGTCGTGCCCGGTTCCAAATATCTGCTGGAGCTGGATTCGAAGGAAGGCCGCGCCGCATCGAGCTGGCACACCGACGTCACCTTCGTCCCAGCCTACCCCGAATCCTCGATCCTGCGCGCCATCGTCATCCCGCAGGCCGGCGGCGACACGCTCTGGGCCAATACGGCGGCCGCCTATGAGGAACTGCCCGAACCGCTGCGCCAGCTCGCCAACAGCCTGTGGGCGGTCCATTCCAACCTCTATGACTATGCCTCGGTCGTCACCAATGCGAATGAGGAAGCGGTGAAGCGCTATCGCGAAGTCTTCGCCTCGACCGTCTATGAAACCGAACATCCGCTGGTCCATGTCCATCCCGAAAGCGGTGAGCGCTCGCTGATCCTGGGCCATTTCTTCAAGCAGTTCGTCGGCCTCAGCCAGGCCGACAGCCAGCGCCTGTTCGCCACCTTCCAGGATGCCGTGACCCGGCCGGAAAACACCGTGCGCTGGCGCTGGCAGCCGGGCGACGTCGCCATCTGGGACAATCGCGCCACCCAGCATCGCGCCATCGCCGATTTCGGCACCCAGCATCGCCAGCTGCGCCGCGCCACCATCGCCGGCACCGTCCCCGTCTCGATCGACGGCCGCAACAGCCGCATCATCAAGAAGGAAGATGGCAAGATTGCCGAAGCCGCCTGAGCAGGGCTTGCTCACCCCCTTACCCTGACCCTGACCCTGACCTTCGGCACACTGGGCCGCGTTCCTTTCGGACGCGGCCCCTTTTCACGGAAGACCCCATGAAGCTCCGCACTGTCCTTGCCAGCCTGGCGCTGGCCACCGCCCTCACCACGCCCGCGGCGGCGCAGGAAAAGCGTCCCAATTTCCTGGTGATCGTCGCCGACGACCTGGGCTATTCCGATCTCGGCGCCTTTGGCAGCGAGATATCCACACCCAATCTCGACCAGCTGGCTCTGTCGGGCGTGCGCCTCACCGGCTTCCACACCGCGCCGACCTGCTCGCCGACCCGCTCGATGCTGTTGTCGGGCACCGACAATCATCGCGCCGGCCTTGGCACCATGGCAGAAATGCAGGCCCCCAATCAGGTCGGCAAGCCCGGTCATGAAGGCTATCTGCGCACCGACATCGCCGCCCTGCCCGAAGTCCTGACCGCCGGCGGCTATCGCACCCTCTTTTCGGGCAAATGGCATCTCGGCCTCACGCCCGAGCAGGATCCCCATGCCCGCGGTTTCCAGCACAGCTTCGCGCTGCTGCAGGGGGCGGGCAATCATTATGGCACCGACATTTCGGCCACGCCCAAGCCCGGCTTCACCACCTATCGCGAGGATGGCCGCACGCTCGAAAGCCTGCCCAGCGACTATTATTCCTCCGACGCCTTCGCCACCAAGCTGATCGACCAGATCAAGGCGACGAAGGACGACAAGCCCTTCTTCGCCTATCTCGCCTTCACCGCGCCGCACTGGCCGCTGCAGGCCCCGGCCGAAACCATCGCCAAATATAAGGGCCGCTATGAGGCGGGCTATGAAGCGCTGCGCGCCGAGCGGCTCAAGAAGCAGGTCGCCCTCGGCCTGGTCCCGGCCAGCGCCGCGCAGCACCCCCTAGAAAACAGCAAGCCCTGGGCAGAGCTGACCCCAGACGAGAAGAAGACCGCGTCGCGGACGATGGAAATCTATGCCGCGATGGTCGACCGGCTCGACCAGAATGTCGGCCGGGTGATCGATGCGCTCAAGGCCAGCGGCGAGTATGACAATACCGTCATCCTCTTCCTTGCCGACAATGGCGCCGAGGGGATGGACCTGGTCCATGCCAAGAATCCCCGCTTCCGCGCCCGCGCCGAGGCAGCCGACAACAGCTATGACAATCTGGGCAAGGACAGCAGCTATATCAGCTATGGCCCCGGCTGGGCGCAGGCGGCGACCACGCCGTCCTGGCTCTACAAGGCGTTCGCGACCGAGGGCGGCACCCGCACCACCGCCTTTCTCTCCGGACCAGCGGTGAAGAAGCCCGGCAGCATCGCCCATGACTATCTCAATGTCATGGACGTCGCCCCCACCCTGATCGACCTGGCCGGCATCGCCCCGCCCAAGGGGACATTCCAGGGCCGCACCGTCCAGCCGATCCGGGGCACCAGCTGGGCGTCCTGGCTCGCCGGCACGGCGCCGACCGTCCATCCCGCCAGCGAGGCGATCGGCACCGAATTGTTCGGCTCGCGCGCATTGCGTCAGGGCGACTGGAAGATCACCGATGCCGGCGATGGCCAATGGCATCTGTTCAACATCGCCGCCGATCCGGGCGAAACCACCGACCTGTCCGCCCGCGAACCGGCGCGCCGGGCGGCGCTGGAAAAGGCGTGGGACGCCTATGCCAGCGATGTCGGCGTCGTCCTGCCCAACCCGCGCATCATGGTGGAATAACCCGCGCATCAGGGGGATGGCACGCCCATCCCCCTCTTCTCCATCGCATTTTCCCCTTGCCCCGGCGGCGATCCCATGCACAAAGCTTGCCAATTGCCGCAGGCGGACCCATGTCCGCCGCACCCCGATTTGGCGGCGCAAGGATTGAAGTGATGGACGATGTGACGATCCAGGACAGGGCCGCTTCGGCGCGACCGCTCGCCCCGCAGGAAGTGGGCGAAGGACTGTCCGTCATCTCGATCGCGAAAAGCTATGACAAGCGCGTCGTCCTGTCCGACGTGTCGCTGACGGTGGGCAAGGGCGAGGTCGTCGGCCTGCTCGGCCCCAACGGCGCGGGCAAGACGACCTGCTTCTATTCGGTCATGGGCCTCGTCCGTCCCGATCAGGGCCGCATCATCCTCGACGGCCAGGATATTACCGGCCTGCCCATGTATCGCCGCGCGATCCTGGGCTTGGGCTATCTGCCGCAGGAAACCTCGATCTTCCGCGGCCTGACCGTCGCCCAGAATATCGGCGCCGTGCTGGAAATGGCGGAGCCGGACAAGGCCGCACGCGCCGCCAAGCTGGAACAGCTGCTCGACGAATTCGGCCTCACGCGCCTGCGCGATTCCGCCGCCATGGCGCTGTCGGGCGGTGAACGACGCCGCTGCGAAATCGCCCGCGCGCTCGCCGCCGATCCCTCGATCGTGCTGCTCGACGAGCCGTTCGCCGGCATCGATCCGCTGTCGATCGCGGACATTCGCGATCTGGTGAAGCAGCTCAAGACGCGCGGCATCGGTGTGCTCATCACCGACCATAATGTGCGCGAGACACTGGAAATCGTCGACCGCGCCTGCATCATCTACAGCGGTCAGGTGCTGTTCGCCGGCAGCCCCACCGAACTGGTCGCCCATCCCGATGTTCGCCGCCTCTATCTGGGCGAGAATTTCCAGCTCTGACATGATCGGCCGGCGCCCCCTCGCGGATGCAGGACGGCCCGGCTGATGGCGCTCGGGCCACGCCTCGACATCCGCCAGAGCCAGTCTCTGGTGATGACGCCGCAGCTTCAGCAGGCGATCAAGCTGCTGGCGCTGTCCAATCTGGAGATCGAGGCGTTCGTCGCCGGCGAACTGGAAAAGAACCCGCTGCTCGAACAGGGGACCGCCGATGACGGCGGCCGGGAAGGCAGCGGCATCGACCGCGAGGTGGAGGCGCCCACGCTGGCCGCCGAAACCGGCGCCAGCGACGATCTGATCGCCCAGGGGCTGGGCGGCGCCGACAGTCCACTCGACGTCGATCATGGCATGGAAACCTTCATCGACGATGGCCCGGCCGACCGCATGGCCGCCGGCAGCGGCTCAGGCTCGCTCGACATGCTGGGCGGCGGCAGCGGTTCGGGCGAAGCGGTCGATTTCGACAGTTTCGCCAATGCCGCGCCCAGCCTGCAGGAACATCTGATGGACCAGGCCCGCAGCACGCTGTCGGGCATGGACCTGCTGATCGCCACCCAGTTGATCGGCCAGATCAGCGAAGCGGGCTATCTGGAGGCCAATCTGCTCCAGACCGCCCATGGCCTGGGCGTGCCGCTCTTCACGGTCGAGGCGGTGCTCGAAGTTATCCACAGCTTCGATCCCACCGGCGTGGGTGCCCGCTCGCTCGCCGAATGCCTCGCCCTTCAGGCGAAGGAGGCGAACCGCTACGATCCCTGCATCCAGCGGCTGCTCGCCAATCTCGACCTGCTGGCCAAGGGCGCCCTGCCCCAGCTGCGCCGCATTTGCGGCGTGGATGAGGAGGATCTGGCCGACATGATCCGCGAACTGCGCGGCTATGATCCCAAGCCCGGCCTGCGCTTCGCCAGCGACAGCGCGACGCCGGTCACGCCCGACCTGTTCGTCAGCCGCACCCGCGAAGGCTGGGGCATAGAGGTCAACAGCGCCACCCTGCCGCGCGTGCTGGTCAACCGCACCTATTATGTCGAACTGGCCGGCGGCCCGCAGGACAAGGCGAGCAAGGCGTGGCTGGCCGACTGCCTCGCCAGCGCCAACTGGCTGGTGAAGGCGCTCGACCAGCGGCAAAAGACGATCATCAAGGTAGCGAGCGAGATCGTCCGCCAGCAGGAGGATTTCTTCCGCAACGGCGTCGCCTATCTGAAACCCCTGACCCTGCGCGCGGTCGCCGACGCGATCGAGATGCATGAATCGACCGTCAGCCGCGTCACCTCGAACAAATATCTCTCCTGCCCGCGCGGCCTCTACGAACTCAAATATTTCTTCACCAGCGGCGTCGCGGCGGCGGATGGCGACGGCGCCGTCTCGGCCGAAGCGGTCAAGAGCCATATCAAGGCACTGATCGGCGCGGAGGAGGCCCATGCCATCCTCTCCGACGATACGCTGGTCGACCTGCTGCGCGCCAAGGGCATGGACATCGCCCGCCGCACCGTCGCCAAATATCGCGAGTCCATGGGCATCGGCTCCTCGGTCCAGCGCCGCCGGCAAAAGGCGCTCAAGGGCAAGGCAGCCTGAGCCTGTCCTACAGCTGAAAGGGGACAGGAGGGGTTGAAAGGCGGGATAGTCCGGGATTGTGCGGGATAGTGTGACCAAGAACGCCCAAAAATCGGGGCTTTTCGGGGTTGCGCTGAAAAATTGGCGCTTCGATCCTGTGTCTATAATGATCCGTCAAATTGACAGCGCCGGGACCAGACCGTTTTGAAACCGCTATGCGTAAGAGGCTCTAAGAGGGTTTTGGGCGCGGGTTCTCTTAGAGCCATATAAATGGGCCTTTCAGACCTTTGAAAGGCTATCGCCGGCCCAATCGAGAGCGTGTGTGCCACCCGAAAATATAAAATGAACCGGGACCAAGGAGGTCCCAGTTCGCAAATCGGGTCCCAGTTGTCCGAACGCCTAGGATTTGCTGGGCTTTGGCGCGATGTATGGCCGTTCCAGCGTCAGCAGTTCTATGGCTGAACTGGGACGGATTTTTCCAAGCGGCCGTCCACCTTCCTATTCCTTCAGCAGCATCTCCGGATCGGGCAGCGACGCTATGATGTCGGACGGCTGGACACCGTAGGCGAGGGCCAACGCATCGACCTCGGCCGGCAGGATCGGCGCGTCCTGGTCGAGCTGTCGCAGACGGCCCGGCGACATGCCCAGTTGCTTGACCAGGCGGGCGTCGCTGAAGCCGTACTGGAATTGCCAGGCCAGGAACCAGCGCGATCCGGTACTGATCGCGTGGGCGACTGGATGGGTGCTGTCATAGGGGCGATAGAATTGGCTCTTGTCGATCGGGCGCTCGCCCTTGCGGCGACGGCTGGGCATTAGCCTATCCTCCCTTCGCGACGAGCGATGATCCCATCGATGCGCGACAGGCCCTCATAGTCGTCGGCCTGCTGCGGCCTGGCATTGCCAGGCTCAACCACCTCTCGCGGAATGGCCGGCACCAATTCTTGCGTGGCCCAGATTTCGGCAAGTGCGTCGAGAAAGATACGCCTCTCGCGACCTGGCTTTGGCGCATGGTCCGACCATGAACCAAAGCCGGCATCGAGCGCGTCGGCGCGGGCCTGTTGAATGCTTGGCCGCCATGGCGCCCTGGGCTGACCCATGACGGCGAAGCAAAAAGCGGGATCGCGGCGCCGAACGTTCATAGCGCCAAGTAATCCAGCTCGGCTTCCTCCATGGCGTCATAGAGGTCGCCTTCCACCTGCATGGTGTTGAGCCGCTTCCAGACATCCTTGACGGTGCCGGTCCTGGGAAAGCTGCGATCAGCCTTTGCGTGCTTCGCCAGTTCGCCGATCGCGCCATCTCGCTTTCCTGTTCGATCAGCCATTGGCCAAAGGGCGGCTTCTTGGCGCTAGCGAACTGGGACGGGTCTGCATGTTCCATATCATTCCTCCATCCACCGACTCGGGTCGGCAGACGGATGAGAACATAAAGAGAACATAATAGTCAAACTGGAACATGGCGCCCGCGCGGTCCGACAATGGGACGCTTTTGTTTTACTTTTGTCGCGATAGGATGACGCGAATCGTAGGAGTGCTTTCCATGCGCAGCATCGTGATCCTTTCCTTGAGCCTGCTCGCCGCCGGCTGCTCCAGCGCTGGAGCGAAGGAAGAGGAAAAGTACGATATCGTTGATCGCCAGACTGCTAGGTTCCCCGGCAAAGAACGCGATCGCGAACTTTGTGCGCAAGGTAAAGCTGTAGCCGAAGCCTACCTTGAGGATCGACAGGAAGAGAAGTACAAAGAATGGAAATTGCGCTCTGACATCAATTGCTTGTCAGCGTCATATTAATTCACATTCGCTGTATGTATCTGCCGTAAATTCGGCAAACCGGTACGAATTGATCATCGCTGACTTCCTCGGGATAAATCACGTCGTCCTCATCGCGATCGCGGCGGCTCAAGGCGAAGCGTGCCACCTTCAGAGACTGGTCGCGCCTCCAAATTACCACATGTCCATCCTGAAGCTCGCCCGGCGTGATTTCTCGTACGAAGACGATGTCATCTTCATAAAGGTCACGGTCGCCGTTTCTGCTGCGGTAGTCGGACAGTAGGCGCACTAAATACAGATCGAAGGATGTTCCAAGCGCTCGATTGAGCCAATCCTTCCGGAACGGCGTCCAGGATAGCGGCTCACCCTTACCAGTGTCAGTTATGTTGCGCAGGTCGAAGAACGGGACCTGCTCCCAATCGGCATCCTCGACCGCAATTAGGTCGCCCCCGCTCTTCGGCCCTTCACCAGATATCAACCATCGCGCGTTGACGCGCAATGTATCGGACAATGCGAACAATTTGTCGGACCCACACAGGCGTTCGCCGTTCCAATAACCCGACATCGATTGCTTTTTTACGCCTGAAGAACGGCCGATTTCGGCCATTCCAATGCCAATTTCGGCTGCGCGCGAGCGCAGTCGCTCTCCAAACGCAGCGGGAGCTTGACGGTCCAAGATGTCATCTTTATGGTCCAATTTGTTGGACCCAATGACCGAGGCTTTAGACATGCTTGTTCAATCTCCCCAGCGGGAGGACATAAAAGCCGCTTTGCGGAAGCGGCACGGCAGCGTGCGGAAGTTCGCCGCCAAGAAGGGCGTCAAATACCAAGCGGTAGTGGACTGGCTTCGCGGCCGTCCAAACGGCCCCGTTGCCAAGCTGGTCCGAGCGGAAATGGTCCGGGCCAAGCGCGATGGAATGTTGGTCGATGAGTCCATAATGTTGGACCATAATTCCGAAACTGCGGAAGCGCACCGTCAAAATGCGGAGGCCCGATAAACATGGCCACCGCACCAAAGTCCGTCGTGGAAACGGCTGGCGCCGTGATGGCGCTATCCCCGAACGAAATCCTGATTGGCGACCGTCTGGGCGCCTTCCATCCCGACAAAGCCCAGGCGCTGGGCCAGCTCATGGCAGAAGATGGGCAGATCGTGCCGATTATCGTGCGTGCCAGTGGCCCGCGCGCTGCTGCGCCGTGGACCCTGATCGCGGGCCATCACCGGCTGGAAGGCGCGCGCATGGTCGGATTGACCTTGATCGATGCGATCGCAGTCGAGGCCGGCGCCGACGCGCTTCAGATCGAGGCGATGGAAAATGCGGCCCGGCCATCGCGCAGCCCTTTGGAGCGGTCAAGCTTCGTGCGCGCCATCGCGGACGCCGCCGAAGCGCGTCTCAAGGAACAGCATGGCGACCTGTCGCCAGAGCAGATTGCTATCCGCGCGCGCTGGGATGCGGTGAAGGCGAAGGCGGCGGGCGTCGAACGTGACGAAACGTTGAACGATGTAGAAGCCGATCATACGGCGGCAAGCTTTGCCACCGTATATGGGTGGCAGGAAAGCACCGCCGAAGCAGTGGGCTTGTCGAAGCGGACGATCCGCGACGACCTCGCCCTCCATCGCGCCCTGATCGTGCCATTTCCGAACCTCTGGCGCGGCCTAGCGACGCACCCGACTGTGGGCGAAAACGCCTCCGCGCTGCGCGCGATTGCCGAGATTGGCGATCTTAGCGATCGCAAGGCGCTGATCGAAAGCCTCGTTGCAACGCCCGACATGACGCTTGCCGAAGCGATGGACGGGCTGGGCCTGTCGACGCCCAAGGCGAGTGCGACCCCGACCGGCGCGACCAAGTATATGAACAACGCCACGTCGAACCTCGACCGCCTGTCGGCCGGCGACCAGGCGCGGATCGCACCCGAGATCGTGAAGACGCTGAAGCCCAGCGCCTTGCTGGCGATGCGGGCGGCACTGGACGCGCGGATCGCGGAAGAGGGGCTGGATGCGCCGCGCGCGCCTGCTCCTGCTCCCGTCGAGGAAAAGCCGGTCCCGGCCGTAGCGATCCGCGCGTCAGTGAAGCCGGATCATATCGCCTGCCTGGAATGCGGCGAGAAGCTGACCATGCTCAAGCGCCACCTGTCGACGCATCACCAACTGACGGCCGAGGCCTATCTGGCGAAATGGCAGCTGCCTGTCGACTATCCCATGGTCGCGCCGAACAAGGCCGAGGAACGCCGCCAGCTGGCCAAGAAGATCGGCCTGGCCGGCAAGGGCGGTGACGCATGAAGCGCGTCGGTTTCGAAAATCCGACTGCGGCGAAAGCGCGGCTTAATCGCCGCCTTGCGCTCAGCAGCCTTGCCCCCCTGTACCGACCCGGCTTCCTGGTCAGTGCTCTTCACCGGGCGCTGAACCCCACAACTCTTCTGGTTGAGGGAGCAAGTCGAATTGAAGAACATATCGAGCGGTATCTCGAAGCGCATCGCGATATCCCATCCCCTCGATATCCGCGACGCGCTCTGCAAGGGCTATTGCATTGGCTGATTGAAGCCCCAGAGAACGCGCACGAAGCCACAAAACAAGGCGTTCGTCGGGATGCAGCTTCTGCCATCGTGCAGATCGTTTCGCCGGTGTCTCAGACAGAAAGCGGACAGCCGCGTCAATGTCCTGTCGGCGAACGTCCTGCCACGCGCGGCTCTGACTATTCTCCTCGACTATCGCTTGCACCCGAACACGGTCTTCATCCGTCAGCAGTTCCATCAATTCAGCTACGATTGAGCGAGACCAATACACGTAATTCGTCAGCGACATCTGCATCCCCCGCAATCGAGTCGATCGACGATAGCAGGTTCACCAACTGCGACCGAGAGGCGCCGTGCCGCCGCTGGCCCAGCTGGCTCCCGTGCATCGGTATCCTGCCGAGCATGACGGTCGGCCTCGATCTTAATGACGACGAGTTCGATGGCCGCGTGCTGGTGATCCAGTGGGGCCGCTTGGTCTTCGAAATCTTCATGGGGAAGCGCGCATGATCCGCCGTTCCTTCAGCAAGCATGATGTCCGCTGCGCGGCCGAGGGTTGCGGCGAGATTGTCGGCACCGGCCACATCTTCTGCCTGGGCCATTATCGGTCCCTGCCGAAAAAGCTGCGCGACGATCTGTGGGCCACCTGGCGCGCGGCGATGGACGCTCGCAAGGGGCGGACCAAGTTGGATGATCAACTGCGCATCAACCGCGAGTACCAGGAAGCCTATCAGGCCTGCTGGGATTATCTGAGCAAGCAATCGGTGCCGGCCCATGCCGTGCCGCGCTATGCATCCGGCTATATCAAGGGCGGCGCCGACGCCTCCTTCCGCTTCCGCATGCGGGATGGAGAGCAGGCATGACGCCCGACAGCCCTGATCGCCACCCGCAAGACTGGTATGTCGAACAGACATGGACCGTCCGCGCGCTGATGAAGATGGTCGATTTCGATCCTCACGCGACAATCTGGGACCCGTGCTGCGGGCTGGGCACCATCCCAACTGCCTTCTCTGTCGCGGGGTTCAATGCTGTCGGCACCGATCTGGTCGATCGTTGGTCGAACGATCCGCGCCGGCTGTTCATGGGCGAGCATGATTTCCTTGGCCAGCAGGTCCACCTGATGGAGCGGATGGGGCGGCTGAACATCGTGTTCAACCCGCCCTATGGCTATAAGCCGGACATCGCCGAGCGCTGCGTTCGCCGTGCCCTGATGCTTGCTGACGGCCTGGTCTGCGCGCTGCTGCCAATCCGCTGGCGCGCCAGCGAAAAGCGCTATCCGCTGTTCGCTCGGGAATACCCGCCGCGCTTTATCCTGGAGTTCTGCGATCGGCCCTCGATGCCGCCCGGCGATGCGCTCGCGCGTCGCGATCCCAAAACCGGCAAGCTGACCGCCTGGAAGCGCGGGAAGACCGACTATGCCTGGTATGTCTGGGACACGCGCCAGCCCGCTACCGACACCATCACCCGCATCATTCCGCCCCGCACCGCCGAGCAGAAGAAGATCGACCGTGACTTCGATCTGCGTCGCGTCGGCGTGCGTGCTCAACTGGAGATGGCCGCATGAATAGCGTTCGCACCATGATCGTTTGGGCCAGTGGCCTGATCGAGTTCCTGCCGCATCGCGAAGAGCCGGATGGCTCGATCATGGTCTGCACCGCACATGGCGCCGACGCGATCGCCGGGCTGTTGGGTGTGGTCCGGGATCAGACCGTCCTGCACGATTTCGGCGATCAGGTTGGCTTGCGGGTCCCCGAGATCGACCCGGCACGGGCGCATATCGAGGTCGGCCATGACGACGCCGTCGATGCCTTGATCGACTGGGAAGAGCATGTCCGCGAGCATCTGGACGAAAATCTCAGCATCGACTGGGTGCGGGCATGACGATCATGTCCGACATTGTCGCTGCGATGTTGGCGGCACCGAAAAAGCCGATCGGCATCGTCCTGGGCTGTTCGGGGTGGCATGCCTGGCATGCAATCCGCGCCAACGCCGATCGCGACGACGAGTTCACTCGCGAAGTCCTGTCCATCACCAGCCGCCTGTCGGTCAGCCGTACTCATCAATTCAGCGGTTTCGATCTGATCCTGGACAAGGCGCCCAATCCCTATGGCGGCAAGCACGGGAGGGCAGCGGCATGACGATGGTTCCCAGCCAGGCCGAGCGCTTCCGCCGCGCCCGCACCGAACTTGAGCAGGCGATGGCGCTGGGCTGCACGATCGTGGCTCTGCGCCGCCGCAATCGTGCCCTGGCGCACCGCGCCCAGGCCGAGGTCGCCGAGCGCACTGCCGACCTGATGGCGCGCGAAGTGCCCATCCAGTCTGAGGATCAGGCGCCCAAATTCTGGTGGATGAAGGACTGACCATGTCGAACATCAAAGGTGCGTCCACCATCACGCCCGCCATGGCTGACAGGATCGTCGCATGGCTCGACGCCCAGCGCGAAGGGCCGGCGCCCGTCGAGCCGAGCGAGCGCGTCCAGGTCTGGACGCTCGCAGACCTGACCGTCGTCTTTGTCGGTGATCGCGATGCCGCGATCTTCAGCGAGGAATCCCGTGGCTAAGACGCGCGCCTCTATCGATCAGTTCGCGTTCACCTTCGACGCACCGCAGCCGGCCACGCTGCCGGCTGCGCTGGCGGGCGTGGACGCACGGATCGCGCGGACGGTCGCTGAAGTGCTGAAGAACGACGATCGCGACCGCAGCGTCATCGCTGCGGAAATGTCCGTGCTGCTGTCCGACGAAGTCACGATCAACATGCTGAACAACTATGCCAGCCCGGCTCAGGCCCAGCACAACATCAGCTTCTCGCGCATGCTGGCGCTGATCGCGGTGACCAACCGCTTTGACCTTCTCGACCGCGAGCTGCGCGCGATCGGCGCCGCCGTGCTGGTCGGCGAGGAAATCTACACGGCCGAGATCGGCCAGATCGACAGCGAAATCGAAAAGCTGCTGCGCCGCAAGAAAGACCTGAAGCGCATCAACCCGACCATCACGAGGAATCGCCGCAAATGATCGAACTGGGGGGTGGAAAAACTTGGTTCACGTCACTGGAACTGGAGCAACTGGCATTGCCTGGCCTGCCGAAATCAAAGCGCAAGATCAACGAGCGCGCCGCCGATGAGGATTGGGCGCTGCGTGTCGATGGCAACGGCATGTCGCTGGCGCGCAAGCGCGGCACCGGCCGGGGCGGCGGCATGGAATGGCACCTGTCGTTGTTGCCGGATGCCGCCAAGGCCGAGCTGGTCCGTCGCGGCATCGCCTGGATGCCCGCCAATGACGAAGATGCGGTGTCGATCGCGCGCCAGACCCAGGGTTGGGCCTGGTACGAGATGCAGACGGACAAGGTGAAGGCGGAGGCCGAGCGCCGCGCAACGGTGCTGGACATGTTCGAAGGTTTCATCGCGGCCGGCATGAACCGCACGGCCGCTGCCCGCGCCACGCACCAGTCGGCCGGGGACAGCGTCGGCACGATCTATAATTATCTCAAGCTGGTGAAGGGCATTCGCCGTGCCGATTACCTCCCCGCACTTGCTCCCCGCCGGAAGGGCGGTGGCAAGGAATGCGAAGTCGATGACGGCGCCTGGCAATATCTGAAGTCTGAATATCTACGCCCCGAGCGACCGACCTTCAGCAGCTGCTGCTTCAACACCGTCAAATATTACGCGGCCCCACGCGGCATCGAAATGCCCAACGAGAAGACGCTGCTTCGCAAGCTCCAGCGTGAGGTCGATCCCCGTGTCATCGTCGCAATGAGGAAAGGAATGGACGCCGTGCGCAATATGGTTCCCCCGCAACAGCGTAGCAAAGCCCACATGTTCGCCATGGATATGGTCAACATCGACGGCCACAAGTTCGATGTGTTCGTGAATTTCGGCAAGGATGCGGCCGGCAAGGACATCATTGCCCGCCCGATGATGGTCGCGATCCAGGACGTTTACAGCTCCATGATGCTGGCCTGGCGGATCGGCGAGACGGAAAGCGCGCTGCTGACCCGGTTGGCCTTCGCCGATCTGTTCCGCGATTATGGGATTCCCAATCGCTGCCTGATGGACAATGGCCGCGCCTTCGCCTCCAAATGGGTGACCGGCGGCGTGCGCAACCGCTTCCGCTTCACCATCCGCGAGGATGATCCGCTCGGCCTGCTGCCCAGCCTCGGCATCGGCGTCCAGTTCGCCCAGCCTTACAGCGGCCAGTCCAAGCCGATTGAACGGTCGTTCCGTACCCTGGCTGATTTCATCGCCAAGGATATCCGCTGCGCGGGCGCCTATACCGGCAACCATATCGACAACAAGCCCGAGAATTATGGCGCCAGGGCGGTCCCGCTCGACGTGTTCGTCCAGGTCGTTCGCGATGGCATGGCCGCCTATAACGAACGGGAAGGCCGCCGCACCGAAACCACCAATGGCGCCAGCTATCAGCAGACCTTCCAGGCGAGCTACGAGACCGCGCCGATCGGCAAGGCCAGTCCCGAGCATCTGCGCCTCGCACTGCTGACCGGCGAAAAGCTGAAGGCCGACCGCAAGGACGGATCGGTCAGGATCGTGGGCAATCGCTACTGGTCGCGGGACCTCAGCCGCCATGCTGGCCAGCTGCTGACGATCCGGTTCGATCCCGATGATCTGAGCCTGCCGCTCCATGTCTATTCGATGGCGGGCGACTATATCTGCACGGCCGACCGCGTTGGCGCATCGCAGTTCGACAGCGTCGAGGATGCCAAGCAGCAGAAGAAGACGCTGGGCGATATGCGCAAGACGGTGCGCCGCCTGCGCGATCAGGAAAACCTGCTCGGCGCCCAGCAGCTGGAAGCCCAGCGTCGTTATGTCGAGCAGCCCGCGCCCGAGCTGGTGGCGAACGTCGTTCGGCCCGCCCGCTACCGGGGGAACGCGGCTCTAAAAGCCGCTTCAAAGACCCTTCAGACACCAGTGGCAAATGAGCAGGTCGACCAGTTCGTGGCGGCCGTTTCCAAGCTGCGCGTGGTGGAGTGAAAAGTTTGGGCCGCGCCGAGGCCTAGGAAACTTCCAGCGCGGCCCGTGCCGTACAGCACGAGGATGAGTTAGCATGATCAACATCAACGAAATAGAAGCCACCCCCGATTTCGTTCTGGACCAGCGCGAATGGCTGATCGCGCACAAGGCCGAAACCGGCTTCAGCTGGACCCGCCTGGAAAATCCGATCGGTCGCGCCGGGTCGACCCTGTCGGCCTTTTGCGGCGGCACCTACAACAATTCCAAGTTTGAACGCGGCAATGAGAAGATTGCGCAGGAGGTCTATCGCTACCGTCAGACGCTGAAGGCGCAGGAAGAGCTTCGGATCGAGGCGCCTGAAATCCCGCCCTTCTTCGAAACCCGCGCGGCGCGGATGGCTATGAGCCTTGCCACCTGGGCGCAGCGAGGCCGGGTCGGTGTGCTGGTCGGCACGCCTGGCGTGGGCAAGACGGAAGGCCTGATCGAATATACCAACCGCGCGTCGAACGCCTATTTCATCCGCTGCCGCAAGTCGATGAAGACGATCACGGCGCTCTGCAAGGCCGTGCTGATCGCCATGGGCAACAAGGCCGCGCGCGGTTCCAGCGACGATCTGTCGCGCTGGGTCGTGTCGGAACTGAAATTCAAGAATGCGCTGCTGATCTTCGACGATGCGCAGCATCTTAACATCGACATGCTGGAGGAAATTCGCGGCTGGTGGGATGAGCGCGAGATCACGGTCGGCGTGCTGCTGGTCGGCAATGAGCATGTGTCCTCTCAGATGGAAGGCACGTCCCGCACTGCGCCCTATCTGGCCCAGCTGTTCAGCCGCGTCAGCCAGACGATGGTTATCGCCCAGGCTTTTCCCGAGGATGCCGAGGCGCAGGCGGCTGCCTGGGGCGTTCATGATGAGAAGGCGGTGGGCATTCTCAAGGATATCGCATCGCGGCCAGGCGGCCTGCGTGATTGCACCTTCACCCTGGAAGTGGCGGTCACCATTGCCCGGTCTAAGGGCGAAGAACTGACCGGTAAGCATATCGCCGAGGCCTTTGCCCAGCGCGCCAGCCGTCCGGTGGCAGCATGATCCGGCTGCTGGAGAAGGCGCGCAAGGCGCTGCTGACCGATCCGGTGACCGGTGACCCTGTCCATCCGGCCGACGTGATCAACTGGGCCTGGGTTTCGCCTGCGGCGGTGCTGATCTGGCTGGCGTTCGCGCTTGGCCTGGGAGCCGGCCGATGACGGCGCAGATCATCCACATCAGCCGCGATCTGCGTTTCCCGGCGCCGATCGCCAACATCATCGCCGACGTGGCCTATCAGATGCACCTGCCCAAGGATGCCGTGATCGGACCCGGCCGGACCCGGCCGCTGGTTCAGGCGCGCGCCGCCGTGGTGTGGCTGTCGCGGGAGCTGATCGAGGCGAGCAACGGCATGCTGGGTCGCGCCCTGGGCGATCGTCGGCACGGCGTGATCGAAACGGCCTACCAGACCGCCGCCAGGCTCCGCGAACGCGATGCCGATTTCCGGCGCCGCACCGATCAACTGCGCGATCATTATCGCAACCTTCAGGAGGATTGATCATGGCTTCGACCTCAGCGGCCGTCCCGGCCGACAAGAAGACGCGCAACATCCTGCTCGCCAAAGTGCATATCGCCAAGGACCAGTTGGGTCTGAGTGACGATGCCTATGAGGGCGCCCTGCTGCGGCTCGCTGGCACAACCAGCGCGCGCGATTGCACAGTGCCCCAGCTGCGCCTGGTCGTGGCGCATTTCGAGCGGTGCGGCTTCAGCGCGACGGCCAAGCGGCCCGGCGCTGCCAAGCGCGCCGACCATCCCCTGGCGCGCAAGGCTCGCGTCATGTGGATCAGCCTGGCGCATCTGTGCGCGGTGCGGGAAGAGCCGGCCCAGGCAATCCGTGGCGACAAGGCGCTGGAGGCCTTCGCCTGTCGCCAGCTACACTGCACCAAGTTCCAGTGGGCGGACCAGACCCAGGGCGACAAGCTGGTTGAGGCATTGAAGGCGATCGCCGATCGTCATGGCTGGGACCAGTCGGCCAAGGGCCTTTCAAAGGTCGCTTATGTCCATGTGCTGAAGGTCCGCCTTTGCGAGGCCATCCTTGCCAAGCTGAAGCGGGCGGGAATCGCCGCCGATCATTGGCTGCTGGGCGAGGCGGCATTCCGCTTGACCGGTCTCGGCGCCGCGAACCGGGCCGTGTTCGAAACGCAGGAACTGGAGCGGATGGCGGCGGCGCTGGGCGCCAAGCTGCGCGACCATGGCGGCCAGGCCGCGTTCGAGGAGATGGGCAAGTGAGCCGCCGGTTCGACGCGGCGCGCGGTGGCCACCATCACCTTGCCTGGGAAACGCAACCGCTGGTTGGTGGTGCGACCGTCCGGCGGCGCGGCTACTCGGCCGGCTGGCTGGCGCTCGCCTTCGCCATCGGCCTGCTGATCGGGCTGTTCATCTGATGAGCCGGCGCGTCACCTCCGAACATCTGGTCGCCGAATTGGTGGCCCTGCTCGGCGAGCGCGCCTTCATTGCGCTCGCCGAGAATTTCGGTGGGCGTCGCCTCTATGTTCCCCGTAAGATCGACGCGGACGGCGAGATCGCCAAGGCGGTCGGCCTGGTCGCCGCCGAGCGCCTGTCCGAACGCAAGTCGCCCGACTATCTGCGCGTGCCCCTTGCTCGCGGGCTTCGCGCCCGCCATTATCGCGCCGCCGGGCATAGCAATGGCGAGATCGCCACTAAGCTCGGCATGACGGAAACGGGCGTCAACAGCCTGTTCGCCCGGATGGACGGCCCGCCCGAAAAGGGTAGCGAGCCAGACCGCCAACTCTCGTTTTTCTGAAGCCATGGCCGCGCTGGCGGTCATGGGTTGAGCGCTATCCTTGGCCGACAAGAGGCCATGGACAAAGCCCAAAACCTCCCCGCCCGTCAACAGGTTCCCGCCCATGGCTGAGGCACCTGGCAAAAGCGCGATCGGCCTGGTCGCTGCCAGTGCGCTGGTGGCCGCACCGGTCGGCATGGTCGTCAGCGATCCCGCCCAGCAGGTCGCGACGGGCCTGATCGAGAAATGGGAGAATGGGCCGGGCGGCCCGGCCCTGGTCCCGTACAAGGACATCGTCGGCAAGTGGACCGTCTGCACCGGTGAAACCCGCGTTACGATGAAGCGCTACACGCTGGGCGAGTGCCGTGCCTTTCTGCGCAAGGCCATCACCAGTGATTTCGGCAAGGGCGTCCTGGCCTGCACGCCCCAGATTGCCGCCAGCGTCTATCAGCTCGGCGCCGCGATTAGCGTCGCCTACAATATCGGCGTCGCGGGCTATTGCGGCTCGACCATGGCCAGGCAGTTCAAGGCCGGGGACTGGTATTCCGCGTGCCAGGCGTTCGCCCTGTGGAACAAGGCGGGCAAGGTCGTGGTCACTGGCCTCACGAACCGGCGCAATGATGAAATGCGCGCCTGCTTCACCAACCTGACACCCGAACGCACGCTGACGCCGAAGGTGGCGGAATGAGGGCGGTGGGCTTCATGCGCGGGATTGTGCTGGCAGTGATGGCGATGCCTGTCATGGCGGCGATGGGGTCTGAGCGGGTGGCGATGATCGCGCCCGAGCCGGTCACAAGCAATGCCCGCAAGCGCGCCCGCCGTGTCGCCCTGGTCGCGTCCGGCTATAAGCTGCGCCGCAGCAAGGGGCCGGCCGCTCGCCGCAAACTCAAGCCCAATCGCCTGCACGTCAGCCGTCGCACGCGTCGCCGGCATCGCCGTGCGCGGGGCCGGGCATGATCGCGCGCCTGGGCTGGGCGCTCGCGGATGTCGCGGGCATGATCCTGGGCGCCCTGCTGGAGCGCTTGGTCGAAGCGCTGCGCTGGCTGCTGGCCCGGCCGTCGCGGATGCTGATCCTAGGACTGATCCTGATCGGCCTGCTCCAGCATGTCGCCCTGCACCGTGCCAAAGACCTCGCCGCCAGCCGCAAGGACCAGGTGGCGGCCTGGCACGGCAAGTTCCGCGACCAGAAGGCCGAAATGCTCAAGCTGGTCGATCTGGTCCGCGCGGCCCGCATCGAGGCGGCCCGGCGCGACGAGGCCAATATCGCCCGCGTCCAGCGTGAATGGGACGCCAATCTTTCGGAGGTGAAGCATGGTTACACGGCTGATCTGGCCGACGCTCGCGCTGCTCTTGCTGAGTGGATGCGCCAGGGCGGTGGAGCGCGTCCAGCCGGCGCTGCCGGTCGTGTCGCAGACGCGTGCCTGTCCCCAGTTCCCGCCCTGTCCGCCGGAGCTTTGCGGCCCGGTGACACGGCCACCCTGGATGGTGCCGAAGCCGAAGCCGTGACGGTCAACACCGTTCGCTTGGAGCATCTGATCGACGCCTGGGGGCGTGCCGCGTCGATCGACCCGAATGCGCAGCCCTGAAAGGGCCGTGATCCATGTTTGTAAGTCCTGAAGACACGGGGGAAATCGTGAGTAGTGGAGCAGGCTCTTTCCTGTCGTTCGTCGCGGTGTTGGTCAGCATCGCGAACATGCTGTGGAGCTGGCACACGAAGAGCCAGTCCGCAGCGGCCGATCGCGTCAAGAAGCTGGAGGATCGGCTCGACCATGTCGAGGACCGCCAGATTTCGCTGGAGGGAGAGTTCAAGCATCTCCCGACCAAGGATGACATCAGCGCCCTTCGCATCCAGCTGGCCGATGTCCTGGGCAAGGTGAACGGCCAGGAAAATTCGATCAGCACCATCGTCCGCACCGTCAACCGTATCGACGATTATCTGCGAGAAAAAGCATGAGCTACGAGGATAAGACTGCCGAGGATGGCCGCCTGGTGATCCTGAAGGAATTGGCCCTCCAGGTAGACGGTCGGCTCAATGAAGTGTCGCTCCAGCGTGTGCTGGAAACCTTCGCCATCACCCGGTCGCGCGACTGGGTTCGTACCCAGCTGCGCAAGCTCGCCGAACTGGAGGCGATCCGCATCACCGAAGCCGGCACGGTCATGATCGCCGAAATCCGGACGCTGGGCCGGAACCATGTCGAGCGCCGGGAGCGGATCGAGGGCGTTACCCGTCCGTCCGACCATGCGTAAGCGCGGCAAGCTGCGCAGGGTCCAACTGATCCCGGCCAATGCCGTGGCGCTGCTTCAGGAGGCCGGTGTTGTCAGTCGCGACCAGGACCCGGAAACGGTCATGGCCTGGCTGACCCCGTCCGGCAATCCGGCCCGGATCATCGCCCGCTTTCCCGATGGTTGGCGCGCGGACCTGCGCATCCGCACCGATGGCAGCTTTTCGCTAACCCAATCCCTCAAGCTTCAGGTGACGCAATGACCCGACAGGAATTGCTGGCGAAAATTCGCAAATGCCTGGCCATGTCCAAGTCGGCCAATGAGCATGAGGCGGCGGCAGCGCTGGCGACCGTGCGGCGCCTGATGGAGCAATATGGCGTCGACCAGGCCGATGTCGATCTGATCGACGCGGGGGAGTACCGGGCGAAGGGCAGTTGCGCCTGGACCCCGACGCGCTGGGAAACGCTGCTTGCTGTCACCGTCGCGCGGGCGATCCCGACAACCGCTATTTCATGCGGCGACACCGGCTGGGCATTTGTCGGCCTGACGCCCAATCCCGAGATTGCGTCCTATGCTTTCGGCACGCTCTATCGCCAGCTGAAGCGTGCGCGCACCGCTTACATGGCGACCAACCTCAAGCGCGTGAAATCGCCCCGCCGCAAGACTGCGCGAGCGGATGCCTTCTGCGAGGGCTGGGTTGTCGCGGTGCGGGTGAAGATCGAGGCACTATGTCCCGAGGCGGAGATGCCCGAGGTGGTCCGGGCTTATATCGCCCGCCACTTTCGTGCGGTGGCGCTACGTCCGCGCGAGACCGCTGCGAGCGGAGCCGCCGCCGAAAACGATCGCGATCATGGCTGGAGCGCCGGTCGCAAGGTCGACCTTAATCAGGCGGTGACCTCGACCCGCCAGGAGTTGCTGACATGAGCGACGATCGTACGGAACGCCGCCAGGGGCGCGGCTGGCTGTCGTCGCTCGACCAGCTGCCCGAGGAAGCCGATGCCGATCTGGCCTGGGCGATCGAGCAGCTGCGCGATCGCACGATGCCGCAGACGGCGATCGTCGGCGAGTTCAACAAGCGGCTGGCCGATCGGGGAATCGCAGGCGTCTCCAAGTCGGCCTTCAGCCGCTGGGCGGTGCGCAAGTCGATCCAGTTCCGCAAGCTGGACGAGGTCCGCCATATCACGTCCGAGATCGTCGCCGATCTGGGCACCGATGGCGCCGACCAGGTCACGGTCGCGGTCGCGGAAATGATCAAGGTCGCGATCTATGAAAATCTGGAAAAGGGCGAGGTCGACAGCAAGTCGGTCATGGAGATGGCGCGCGCCCTGACTTCCGTCGTGTCGGCGCAGAAGGCGTCGAACGAACTGCGCAAGAAGCTGGAAGAGCGCGCCGCCGCCCAGATCGAGCGCGCGGCCGAGAAGGCCGAGAAGGTTGCCACCGAAGCCGGCCTCACCGCCGAGCGCGCCGCGCAGATCCGCCGCGATGTTCTGGGGCTGCGGATATGAGCGCGATCGTGCCACGCTATGGGCCGGAAGAAATCCGACTGCGCCACGCGATCGACAGGCTGAGCCTGCTCGTATCGACCGCACGCGATCAGGCCGTTCCAACCCGCCTTTCCGCTGTGGTCATCAAGACGACCTATCCGTCTATCCTGGACGGTCTTTCTGCCATGGATAAAGCGCGGGAGCGCGCGAAGCGCTTCCATGGCCGGATGACCGAATGGGCCTTGCGGGATAATGAAAGCGAAGCCCGCCTTCTGTTGCTTCATGCTGATGTGTGCCGCACGATTTTGCAGCAAGCTCTGAGGGCTGCCGCATGATCCCGCCCAAGAAGCCCGCGAAAGGCAAGTCCATGTTTGTGGCCGGCGTCGCCATGGCCGCAGCGCTGGCTGGTCCCGGTCAACCGATGCCCAAGGCCGCGCCGATCGCGCCGGTCATGTCGCGCGACGTGGAGAAGCTGCCGCCCGAACTGCCGCGCGGTTTTGAGCTTCCCTCTGACCATGATCCGCTCGCTGACGGCATCCTCATGGACCATCAGAAGGAATGGCTGGAAGATCAGTCGGACCTGAAGCTGGGGGAGAAGGGCCGCCGCACCGGCATTACCTATGCCGAGGCGCTGGACGATACGATCATCGCGTCGTCGGCCCGCTCGGCCGGTGGCGACAATGTCTTCTACATCGGTGATACCAAGGACAAAGGCCGCGAGTTCATCGGCTATGTCGCCCATTTCGCACGGGTGGTTGCGAAAGAACTGGTCGATGTCGAAGAGTTCCTGTTCGAAGATCAGCTGGACGACGGCACGTCGAAATTCATCAGTGCCTACCGCGTCAAGTTCGCATCGGGCTTTCGCGTCGAGGCGCTATCGTCCCGGCCGGAAAATATCCGTGGTCTTCAGGGCGTGGTCGTCATCGACGAAGCGGCGTTCCACAAGGATGTCCGCGCCGTGCTGGACGCGGTCAATGCGCTGCTGATCTGGGGCGGCAAAATCCGCGTCATCAGTACGCATAACGGCGTGCTCAACCCGTTCAACGAACTGATCCAGGAAGCCAAGGCCGGCAAGGTTTCCTACAAGCTCCATTTCATCCCCTTCCAAAAGGCGGTGGATAATGGGCTGTTCAAACGGGTCTGCCTGACGCGCGGGAAGACCTGGTCGCAGAAAGCCCAGGACGAATGGGAAGCCAAGATCAGGGGCGCCTATGGCGTCCGCACCGCCCAGATGCGGCAGGAGCTGGATGCGATCCCTTCGGATGCGGCCGGCTCTGCCCTGTCGCGGGTGATGATCGAGAACAACAGCGATCGCACCATTCCCGTCGTTCGCTGGGCGCTGGAAGACGCGTTCAAGAGCGCGCCCGCCAAAGAGCGCAAACGGATCATGGAGACCTGGCTTCGCGAGAAGCTGCGCCCAATCCTGGACAAGCTCGATCAGACACGCCGGCATGACTTTGGCCAGGACTTTGCACGCAGTGGCGACGGGTCGGTCATCATTGTCAACGAACTGGGCCAGGACCTGGTCCGGCGCGGCAAGCTGGTGATCGAATTGCGCAACGTCCCCTATGAGACGCAACGCGATGTCGTCTTCTACCTGGGCGACGCGCTGCCGCGATTTGGCCATGCTGCCTTCGACGCGACCGGCAATGGCGCCTATCTCGCCGAGGTCGCGCGCCAGCGCTGGGGCGAGCGGGTCAGCGAGATCAAGCTCAACGCCGGCTGGTATGGCGCCAACAGCACCGCCTATATCGAGGCATTCTCTGACGGCGAGATCGTCGTGGCCGGCGATGACGACATCATCCGCGATCACCAAGCGCTGCAATATGTCGACGGCATCATCCGCGTGCCCGAGAATTTCCGCTACAAGGGCGGCGACGGTTTCGATCGTCACGGCGACGCCGGCATTGCCGGCATCCTCGCCTGGTATGCTTCACGCCAGGGCGCGGCCGAATATGGCTATGAGCCTGTGCCGGTCGCCGGGACTTCCATCTACGGCGAGCAGGCCGACGACTTCGACGGTGACGAAGCGCCGCGTGGCTGGTGGAAACCGCCGGTCGGCGCGCGCATCAGGCGGGTGATTGTGGATATGGCCCAGAAGGCCCTGGGAGCCTCAGGGGGCGTCCTTCCGCCCCGAGTGTGCGTAGCAGGGGGTGAATGGGGCCTCAGCACCCTTTTAAGCCCTCTTAAAATGATTTTAGAACGCCAGGAGCAATGGGCATGACCGTGTTGGTCGATCATCGGGGCCAACCGCTCCGCAAAGAGGTCATGACGCGCGATGTCGCGGGGCCGACCCTGGCGGGCGTGCGCTCGCCCCATACCGGTTATCCCGCCGATGGCCTCAATCCGGTGCGTCTGGCGCGGCTGCTGCGCGCGGCCGACATGGGCGACCCACTGGCCTATTTCGAACTGGCCGAGCAGATCGAGGAACGCGACCTCCATTATCTGGGCATATTGGGGACTCGCAAACGGTCGGTCGCGCAGATCGATGTGACGGTTGATGCCGCCAGCGATAGTCCGCTTGACGTGGAGATCGCCGACCGCATCCGCCGCTGGATCGATCGTGACGAACTGGCTGACGAAACCTTCGATATTCTCGACGGCGTCGGCAAGGGCGATGCCTTCACCGAAATCGTCTGGGACACCAGCAGCGGCCAGTGGGAACCGCTGCGCCTGGAATGGCGCGATCCGCGCTGGTTCAGCTATGATCCTCTGGACGGACGGACGCCGTTGCTGCGAGGCGGCGAGGACGGCAACAGCCCGGATTGTCCGCTGCCGCCGTTCAAGTTCATCCGTCACACGGTCAAGGCAAAGTCCGGCCTGCCGGTGCGATCGGGCCTGGCACGCATCGCCGCCTGGGCATGGATGTTCAAGGCCTTCACCCAGCGCGACTGGGCGATCTTCACCCAGACCTATGGCCAGCCGGTCCGCATCGGCAAATTCCGTTCGGGCGCGAGCAATGAGGACAAGGCCACGCTGTTCCGGGCGGTGGCCAATATCGCGGGGGACTGCGCGGCGATCGTGCCGGAAGGCATGTCGATCGAATTTATCGAGAGCAAGAACGTCAGCTCGGGCAGCGATCTTTACGAGCGTCGCTCGGACTGGCTGGATCGGCAGATGAGCAAGGCGGTGCTGGGCCAGACCGGCACTACGGACACGAAGTCGGGCGGCCTGGGCGATGGCGGCAACAAGGTGCATGGCGATGTTCGGGAGGATATCGAAACCGCCGATTGCAAGGCGCTCGCCGCGACCCTGAACCGCGACCTGGTCCGCCCCTGGGTCGATCTGGATTATGGGCCGCAGAAGGCCTATCCGCGCATCCGCATTGCGCGGCCCAAAGCCGAAGACATGACCGGGCTGGTCCAAGCGCTGGAGAAGCTGGTGCCCATGGGCATGCGTGTCCAGGCCAGCGAAATTCGCGACAAGCTGGGCCTGTCCGACCCGGATGCCAAGGCCGAACTGCTGCGCGCGCCCGCTGCGCCAGCAGCGCCGGCAACGCCTGACCGGATCGCGCAGCCCTCGCTTGGCCTGGTCCGCGCGCTCCAGGCCGCTGGCGCTGGCAAGACCGCGACCGTCCCGGCGGATGCGGTGGCTGACCGTCTCAACGTGGAAACGGCCCCCGACATGGCCGAGCTGCTGGAGCAGATCGATGCGATGATGGACGCGGCCGGTGACCTGGGCGAGTTTCGCGAAATGCTGCTTGCGGCCTATCCCGACCTCCCGATCGCGCGGCTGGCCGGCAAGATCGGTGACAGCCTGGTTGCCGCGCACGCAGCCGGGCGGTTCGACATCGAGGAAGGCGCGAGCGATGCCTGACGTTTTAGTCTTCAGCTTGTGCATTGTAGCCGGCGCCGTCGGCTTTGCGGTTGGCGTGCTATTGGCCGCCAGGCAAGCCGGCGACCTTTGATGCCCAGCCAGCCCAGCGTCGTTGCCGGCGCATACCGGCGGCCGTTCACCGAACAGGTCGCTTTCTTTCGGGGCAAGCTCGGCAATCTGGTCCCAACCCAGTTCTGGGATGACCTGGAGCGCGAACAGCATGACACGGGCTTCATGGTGGCCGGCGCGCAGAAGGCCGACCTGCTGAGTGATCTGGCCATGGCGGTCGACCGGACGATCGCGGAGGGCAAGAGCCTGGACGCGTTCCGCAAGGATTTCCGGGCGATCGTCCAGCGCCATGGCTGGCATGGCTGGACGGGCGAGGACACGAAAGGCGGCCGCGCCTGGCGGACCCGCACCATCTACAAGACCAACGCATCGACCAGCTATTCTGCCGGCCGCTATGCCCAGTTGGTCGCGGACGATTATTCGATCTGGATCTACTTCCATGGTGGATCGAAGGAACCGCGCCAGGAGCATCTCGATTTCGACGGCCTATGCCTGCCGCCTGATCACCCGTTCTGGAAAATCTTCTACCCGCCCTCGGATTGGGGATGCAGCTGCTATGTGCTGGGCGCCCGCAGCGAGCGGGAGGCGCGGCGGCTGGGCGGCAAGCCGGGCAAGAAGCTTCCCGAGGGCTGGGACCGGATCAACCCCAAGACGGGCGCGCCATTCGGGGCGGGCCGCAATTGGGACTATGCGCCTGGCGCCAGTGTCGCGCCGATCGTCCAGGCATCGGCCGAGAAAATCCGGCATTGGGATTATCGCATCGGCAAGGGCTTCATGGAGGGCGTGCCCGAGGCGATGCGGGACGCCCTGGCGGAAAGCTATCGCGCGCTGCCTTCCGTGGCGGATGATGCCCTCCGCTATGCCCGCCGCATCTGGGGCGAGAGCGACGGCATGATCGAGCCGTTGCGCACGCTTGGCCTGGTCGGGCCGCGCCAGGCCGAGGCGATCCGGACAGTCATTGCCGGCGACACGCCGATCGACCTCTACGATTACTCGCTGGCGCGCCACGATCTGGACCATATCCGCGCCGCGCATGGCAACGCCGCGACCGAAGGTCCGCGTGGGCAACGGGCTATCGTGCCGGACGATTTCGCGATGCTGCCCCAGATCATTGCCCGGCCCGACGCGATCGAGCCGGCCGGCACGTCGAAGGACGGGGATCAGCTGGTCAATTTCGTGAAGCGGATCGGCGGCCAAACCTATGTCGCCACATTCGTGATCCGGCGCGGCCGGCGCACGGTGGCGCTGGTGACCATGTATGTTCGTATCGGGAAAGGTGGAAGCGGAGCCGCGACCCAACGCCGCTGAACGTCCTACACATAAGCGCAGGAGGCCGCTGCCACGCTTCCAGGGAAGTTTATAGCCATGATCAAGGTCGATTTCAAATATGTGGTGGTAGGGCAGGCCTTGGGCGAGGCGTCGCGCAGGCTGTCCGACATGACGCCGGTCCACCAGTCGATCGGCAATTATGTGGTGCGCGTCACCAAGGAGCGTTTCAAGAAGGGCATCGATCCTGATGGCAACGCTTGGACGCCGAAGAAGCAGGCGACTATCGATCGCTACAAGGAACGCGGCGACGGTGACCGGCCCGATCCGCTGATCGGCCCGTCGAAGCGGCTGTCGAGCGAGATTGCGCAATATGCCGATGCACAGGGCGTCGAGATCGGGTCAGCCCTGGAATATTCTGCGGTGATGCAGAATGGCGCGAAGCAAGGGGCGTTCGGCAAGTCGCCACGCGGCGGCCCGATCCCCTGGGGCGACATCCCCGCGCGCCCCTGGCTGGGCCTGTCGGAAGAGGATGAGGCCAATATCATCGACATTGCCGATGAATATCTGGAACAGGTCTTCAACCTCAGCGGTTTCAACGGCTAACGCGCGCCGTTTGATTTTCCTGGGCGCCGGTGGCAGGTTGCCATCGCGCCCGCAACGAGCGCCTTCCTCCCCATAACCAGCACCCATGGCCGCGCCCGCAGCCATGTTTTGCCCTGTCCAGCGCGGGCACAACTGCGGCATGACGAAGTCGCTCTCCAACATTGCCCTCTGCTCCGCGATCGCGATCGCGGCCAGTGACGCGCCGCCCGAGTGGCTTCACCTGCTTCCAGCCGGCGAAATCTTCACCAATGACGGACGCGGTCCCTATCGCGCCGGTGACATGGTCGCCCTGATGGCGGCCTCGCTCAATGCCGGCGACAAGCTTGTCCTGGACGAATGCCATTCGACCGATCTGGCGGCGCCACGTGGCGAAGAAGCTCCAGCCCGCGCCTGGATCGTCGAACTGCAACAGCGTGCAGATGGGCTGTGGGGGCGGCCCGAATGGCTCCCGGCCGCCGTCGAGCGCCGCATCTGGAAAGAATATCGCGGCGTCTCGCCGGTCATCCTGCACCGCAAGGACGGGACGATCGACGCTGTGCTGCGCGCCAGCCTTACCAACAAACCGAATTTTCGGGGCCTTGTGGCCCTTCATCAGGAGAATGCCATGGATTTCCGTGCATGGCTGATCGAGGCGCTTGGCCTCGACAGCGCAGCCGACGACGCCGCGATCATGGCGGCGCTCAAGGCCAAGTTCGAGGGCAAGAAGGACGATAGCGAAACCGCGCTCCAGTCCGCCCTTGATCCCATCGCCCAAGCGGCGGGCCTCGCGGTGGGTAGCAACGCCACCGCGATCCTGGCCGGCGTGCAACAGCTCGCAGCCGGCAGCGGGCGGGATGAAGTCATCACCGCGCTCCAGTCGGAACTGGCCGGTGTCACCAACCAGCTCAACGCGCTCCAGGACGATGGCAAGCGCATCGCCGCCACAACCTTCGTGGACGGCGCGATTGCGGCGCAGCGGGTCGGCATCAAGCCGATGCGCGACCGGTACATCACCATGCACATGGCCGACCCGGAAGGCACGCAGGAGCTGATCAACGCCATGCCTTGCCTGACGCCGACCGGCACCCGCCATGTTCCCCCGGCCGATCGCAAAGCCGGCGAGCTGAACGACGCCGACACCGCGGTCATCGCCCTCATGGGCCTCGATCCCGAGGAATATAAGAAATCGCTCGCTGCGGCGGGCCAGCAGGAGGCACGCTAAATGGCCGCGCTTACCGCCGACCGTAATACCCCGCTGCGTGAGCGTGGGATCGAGGCCCACCCGGTCAAGGGGGCAACCACCATTCATGGCGGCGGCCTTGTCGCCTTGGATGCGACCGGCCAGCTAGTGCCGGGCGGCGTCGCCACGGGCCTGATCGCGCGCGGTCGGGCTGACGAAAAGGTGGTCAATGACGGCGCGGACGGCGCCAAGTGGTGCAAGGTCCGTCAGGGCATCTTCCGCTGGAACAACAGCGCCGCCGCCGACGCCATCACCCGCGCCGAGATCGGCGACCCCGCCTACATCGTGGACGATCAGACGGTCGCCAAAACGAACGGCGGCGCGACCCGATCGGCCGCCGGCACCATTCGCGACGTGGACGCCCAGGGCGTCTGGGTCGAGACCCTCTGAGGAGCTTTCTAGCATGATCATCAACGCCGAAAATCTGGCGGCCGTTCGCACCGGCTTCAGCACTGCCTTTTCCAAGGGGCTGGGCCAGGCCAAGCCACTGTATCAGCGGGTGACCACTGTGGTGCCGGCCAGCACCAAAGAGCAGAAATATGGGTGGCTGGGCAAGGTGCCCAACGTCCGCGAGTGGATCGGTCCGCGCATCGTCCAGAACCTTTCCCAGGGCGACTATGCGATCCGCGAAAAGCCGTGGGAACTGACCATCGGCGTCGATCGCGACGATATCGAGACCGATAACATCGGCGTCTATTCGCCGCTGTTCGAGGAAATGGGCCAGTCGACCGGCGCGTTCTGGGACATGCTGGTCTGGCCCCTGCTCAAGGCTGGCTTCACCACGCCTTGCTATGACGGCCAGAATTTCTTCGACACCGACCATCCGGTTCTCGATGCTGCTGGCCAGACCGTAACCGTCGCCAACACCGATGGCGGCGCGGGTTCTCCCTGGTTCCTGCTCGACGTGAGCCGCGCGCTCAAGCCGATCATCCTGCAAAAGCGCAAGGACTTCAAATTCGTTGCCCGTGACAAGGACACCGACGACAACGTCTTCGACCTCAACGAGTACAAATATGGCGCCGACGCCCGCGCCAATGTCGGCTTCGGCTTCTGGCAGTTCGCCTGGGGGTCAAAGCAGGCGCTTGATCCGGCCCACTACGAGGCGGCGCGGGCCGCTCTCTCGGGTATGAAGGGCGACCACGGCCGTCCGCTCGGCATCAGCGGCAATTTGCTGATTGTCGGGCCGACCAACGAAGGTGCCGGCCGCAAGCTGCTCGCCTCGCAGCTGGTCAATGGCGGTGAAAGCAACCCCTGGGCAGGCACGGCGGAACTGCTCGTCTGCCCCTGGCTCGCCTGATCATGGCGCGCGAACCCAAACAGACGCCGGCCCCTGCGCCGGCGTCCACACCCGCCGCCGCGCCGGCTCCTTTCACGGAAGGCAAGCCCATCGCGGACCTCAAGCCCGCCGATGCCGCGCAGGAGGAAGTCATCCAACAGGCTGTCTCAAAGGCCATAACCGATGGCGTTCTGGCCGGTGCGGGGACTATCGCGGCCGCGCTTACGCAGGCGGTCGTTCCGGTCGCCACCTCGATCGACGCCCTCCTCGAACTGGTCGAGAATGCCCCTGCCGATATGGTTGCTTCCATCGGCTTCCGTGTTGTCGGGCCTCGCCAGGGCCGCTGGCGTGCGGGCCGCAATTTTGGCCTGGAGGCGCAGGTTCTGCCGCTCATCAATCTGGGCGAGGATGAGTTGCGTTCGATCGATAGCGACGCGCTGCTTAGCTGGTCGGTGGTGCGACTGCCCGAGGTCGAAGAGGCGGAAGACGCCGAATGAGCTACGCGACACTGGCCATGCTGGTGAAGCGGTTCGGCCAGCGCACCCTGGTCGAACTGACCGATCGCAGCGAGACGCCGACCGGCCAGATCGACACCGACCTGGTCGACCAGGAACTGGCGAACACCGACGCGGTCATCAACGGCCGCGTCGGGGTGCGCTATCGCATCCCGCTCAATCCGGTGCCCGAGGAAGTGACCGACCTCGCCCTGGCGATCGCGATCTACAAGCTCAACGTCTTCACGCCGAACGACAAGTTCGTGAAGGATTATGAGCTGGCGCTCCGCACGCTGGAAAAGATCGCGGACGGCAAGGTCAAGCTGGACGCGGCCGGGATCGAGCCGGCGTCCTCGGGCGCGGAGGGGGTGCAGTTCATCGACCGTGAACGGCCGCTGACGCCCGAAAGCCTGCGCGGGTTCATCTGATGTTTGACGAGGTCAAGGCACGCCTGGCGGCCGTAACCGACCTTGCCGGACGCATCCAGCCGGGCGCGAGCCTGAGCGAACTGATGGCCCGCAACATGGCACCGCAAGTCTGCCCGGCCGCGTTCGTGCTGCCGCTGGGACTGCGCGGCGGATCGGTCACTGCGATGTCGGGCTATTTCGCCCAGGACATCGTCGAGACGCTGGGCATCGTCCTGTTCCTGCGCGCGGCCGGCGACGTGACCGGCGGCAAGCTGGCCGACCAGCTGACGCCGCTGCGCAACCGGGTGATCCGCGCGATCGCCGGCTGGGCGCCGCAGTCGGACTGGCTGGAAGGCGAGACGGTCGGTGTGTTCCGCGTGGCGCGGGGCGAACTGATCAGCCTGTCCGGCGGCCTGCTGACCTACCAACTCGACTTCGCTTTTGACGATCAACTGAGGATTTGACGATGGGCTTCAAGAAGACGGTGAAAGGCGACGATGCCACCGAAATTGGCGCCGGCACCCCGACCCCTAGTGCAACCGATACGGCGGCGGCCGATGCCGTCGCCGTCAATCCGGCGCCGGTGATCGAGCATGTCCCCGACGCGATTCCCCAACCCATCATCGCCACCGATGCAGACGGCGCCCAGCGCCCGCAGTCGGGCGGCAGCTTCACCCGCCAGTCCGATGGCACCCTGACCCGTAACCTGGAGGCGTAAGTGGCCGAACCTATCCGCTGGAACAGCAAGATCATCCTGATCAAGGCTGAACCGCTCAATGCCTATGGTCTCGATCCCACGCCGACCGGCGCGGCGAACGCGATGCTGATGACCAACGTCCAGTTCCAGCCGATGGAGGGCCAGGAGGTCAGCCGCAATCTGGAACTGCCCTATCAGGGCGCGCAGGAAAGCATCAATGTCGGCCTCTATTGCGTCCTGACCGGCGACGTTGAACTGGTGGGCAGCGGCACGAAGGGCACTGCGCCGGCCTGGTCGCCGCTCATCCGCGCGTGCGGTGCAGCCGAGGTGCTGACGCCTGGCACGAGTGTCGAATATACGCCGATCACCGATGGGCAGGAGAGCGTTGCCGCCTATTTCCTGGTCGGCACCAACCGCTATGTGCTGCTGGGCGGGCGGGCGACCGGCACGATCACGATCAACGCAGCCGGGATTCCCGTGCTGCGCGTCACCATCACCGGCCTGTTCACTATCCCGGAAGTGGCTGTTCGCCCGGCCGTGGACATGACCAAGTGGAAGAAGCCGCAGGCCGCGAGCAAGGCCACCACGCCCAAGTACAAGGTCGACGGCATCGACTTTGTCGGCCGGGACTTCAGCCTGAACCTTGGCTGCGATGTCCAGCCGCGCATGCTGTTCAACCAGGAACGCGTGCTGATCGTCGACAAGGCGGAAAGCATTGCGATGACGGTCGAGGCCGTGCCCTTCACCACCTACAACCCGGTGGCCCGCGCAGGCTCGGCAACGGACGAAGCGCCGCGCGTTCCGATCGAAGTCGAGCATGGCACGATCGCCGGCCGCATCGTCAACATCAAGGCCGATGCGTGCGTCCAGGGCCGCTTCGCCGGCAGCCAGGAAAATCAGAAGATCGAAGAATGGCCGCTGACGTTCGTGCCGCTGCCCACGGCCGGCAACGACCAGTGGAAGATCACGCTGACCTGATCCCGCAATAACCCCCGAGAGGGGCGATGATCCGTCGCTGGCGTCCGGGCTGGCGGCTGGGGAGCCATCACCGGAGGCGGGCCGAGACAAACCGCCTCCACCATCCAGCGAAGGACTCCCCAGCATGTTCGTTTATGATCCCCGCCCGACCTTCACTCACACCGTCAAGGTCCGCGTGCCCGTGGATGGCGGCTTTGAAGATCAGGATTTCAAGGCCACCTTCGAAGTCCTGCCGACCGACGAAATCAAGAAGTACGATCTGGACGATCGTGACGATTCCACCGCGTTCCTGGTGCGGATCGTCCAGGGCATGGATGACCTGATCGGCAAGGATGACCAGCCCGTCCCCTATAATCACCAAGTTCGCGATGTGCTGCTGCGCCAACTCTATGTGCGCAAGGCATTGGTCCGGACCTATTTCAGCGCGGTTTCCGGAGCGCAGGCGGGAAACTGAAGGACGCCGCGCGCCACTGGGCGCGTGGCGGTTCTCCCGACCTTACCGAAGCCGCCAACGATGCCGAGGCCTGGGGATTGCCCGCCGAAGCGATCGAAGATTTGTCGAAAGAGGAGCCGGGATTCCCGGTCTGGCCAGAGAATATGCCCATCGTCACGGCCTTTCTTGCGATCAGCAACCAGTGGCAGATGATCGCCATGCCGTCCGGCCATATCTATTGGCAGGGGCTGGACTATGCCCGTGCGCGCGCCGGGCTGAAGCAAGCCGCGATCGTAGTGTCGCCCGCCCAATGGGCCTGGCTGCGCGTGATGGAAAGCGCCGCGCGGTCGGTCCTCAACGGCTATCGCGGATAATCGGCGATGAGCCTTAAAACCTCCCTCATCATCACCGGCGACAGCGCCACCGCGCAGGCGGCGGTGAATGCGCTCACCGATGCGGTCAACAAGGCAGGCAAGGCCGCTGCCGATACGGCGGCGCCGGCCGATGCGATGGGCAAGGCGGTCGATGGCATTGCCGACAGCGCCGAGGATGCGGCCGGTGCGATCGGCGCGCTGGACGGAGCGATCGGCGACATCGCCGGCAGCGCGGCCGATGCGGCCGGGACCAGCGAAGCGCTGGGCGGCGCCCTGGACGATATCGGCACCGGTGCGCGCAACGCGGGCAAGGACGCCGGCTTCCTGGGCAGCGTCCTGTCCGATGCGTCCGGCGCCATCAAGGATGCGATCAGCGGGGCGCTTGGCCTGGACGGTGCGCTCGACAGCATGGGCGGTGCCACCCAGGAGTCGTCGAAGCTGGCCGGTGAACTGGAAGGCAAGCTTGGCGACATGGCCAAGGGGGCGCTGGAGTCCTCGGCCGCGCAGGGCGCGATTGCCAAGGCCAGCGGCGTTGCCGCCACCGCCATGAGCGGGTTCGGCGTGTCGGCGGCGACGGTGGAAGCGATCCTGACGGGCGGCCTGTCGCTGGCGCTGACCGCCGTCATCGGGTTCTTGTCCGGCTTTGCCGCCGAGGCGCTGAGCGGTAGCGATGCGCTGGGGCAGCAGGAAGATGCCGCAGCTTCCCTGACCGAACAGATCGACGCGCTCAACAAGGCGTTGGAGAAGGAGACCCGCACCCAATATACCGCTCGGGTCGAGACCTTGAACCACGCGGAAGCTCAACGCGCGCTTGCAGTCGAGGCAATTAAGACGCGGAAGGCGCTGCTTGAAACGGCGATCGCCGAGCAGAAGAAAACGCCGAGTTGGTCACCGGCAGGCCCCGGCCAAGCGATCCAGCAAGCAGCGCTCATGCAAGCGAACTCCGCAGTTGCTGCACTCCAGAAGCAGCTGGATAGGGCTGAACAAGATCTTGCCAAAGCTAACTCCAACGTCAGTATCGAGCGCCGCTATTTCGTCGATCGTGGTGTCCAAGCCGCCACCGATCCGCGCGCCCGTGCTACCCTGACCTTCGACCAGGGGCTGGACCGGCTTGACCGGCGCCGCAACCAGATCAGCGAAGCGCAATATGCCCGTGAACGGGCGCAGCTGGAGCGCGAACGCGCCGCCGCCCTCGACGCGGTCAGCGAAGCCGAGAAGAAGGCCAGCGCCAGCGGCAAGTCGCTGTCCAACAGCCGCAGCGCCGCCAGCGCGGCCGATCGCGCGGCGGCCGAGGCGACCAAGAAGCTTCAGGCCGAACTGGAAGGCGTGATCGGTCGCTATGATCCCGCGCGCAAGGCGGCGGCCGACTATGCCGAGGAACTGGAGCGGATCGCCAGGCTGAAGGACGCCGGCAAGATCAGCGCCGACGACGCCACCAATTATCGCGCCCAGGCCAGCGCCGCCTATCTAAGCAAGGCGATCGACGTATCGGGCATCAAGGAACTGGCCGAACAGGAGCAGGCCGCGATCGACGCGTCGGGCGCGATCGACAAGATCGTCCAGTCGATCAACGACGAAACCGCTGCCCTGGGCGTCCTCAATCCCGTCCAGCGTGAACTGCTGGGCTATCGCGCGCAGCTGCTAGCACTTTCGCCCGAGGAGCGGGCGGCGGCCGAGGCGCGGATCGCGGGCGCGCTGCAGGAAAAGGCGGCGACCGAAGAAGTCGCACGCGCGACGGAAGAAGCGCGCCGCGCCCAGGAACAGCTGGGTAATATGGCGGTGGACGCTTTCGCCGCGATCGCGGTCGGCGGGCAGAAGGCGAGCGACGTGATCGGCCGCCTGGCCGAGACGATCGCCGCCGCCGCGATCCAGGCGACGCTGTTCGGCACAGGCCCACTGGCCGCGATGCTGAACGGCGCATCCCTGCCGTCCACCGGCGGCGCCAACGCCAGCGCACAGGGCGTCGCGGCCGACGCGATCGGCAAGTCGGTCAGCAAGTCGCTTGAAGGGTCGCTGGACAAGGTGTTCGGCTCCAAGGGGTCGTTCGGCAAGACACTGCAAAATGCGGGGCTGGGCTATGCCGCCGGCAGTCTGACCGGGAGCAAGACGGGCGGCGCGATCGGCGGTGCGATCGGCGGCGCGGTCGGCAAGGAATTGCTGGGTTCGGCGCTGGGGTCGCTGGGTCAGTTCGCCGGCCCGATCGGCGCGATCGCGGGCGGGCTGCTGGGCGGCGCGATCGGCGGCATGCTCAAGAAGACGAAGACCGGCGCGGCCAATATCACCAGCGTCGACGGCGACGCCACGCTGTCGGGCAACAGCAGCAAGTTCAAAGCCGCTGCCTCGGGCGCTGCCGGTTCGGTCCAGGACGGGCTTTCCTCGATCGCGGATCAGCTGGGCGGCGCAATCGGTTCGTTCAACGTCACCATCGGCCAGCGTCATGGCGACTGGCGCGTTCGCAGCGGCACCGGCTCGCTCAAGGTCGCCAAGGGCGCCAAGGAATTTGACGACGATCAGGCCGGCGCCATCGCCTACGCCATTCAGCTGGCCGTCTCTCAAGGGGCCGTCACAGGCCTTTCAGCGGCCGTCAACAAGGCGCTCAAATCCTCGCCCGACCTGGACAAGGCGCTGGAGGAGGCGCTGAAGGTTTCGGAAATCGAGACGCTGATGGGCGGGCTTGGGGCCGAGATCGCCAACGAGTTCAAGTCGTTCGAGGCGACCGCCAAGGAACGCGTGCGCATCGCCACCCAATATGGCTTCGACGTGGCCGCGATCGAGAAGAAAAACGCCGAGGATCGCGCCGCCTTGGTCGAAAGCCTGCTGGAAGAACAGGTCGGGAGTCTCCAGCGCCTGGTCGACGAAATGACCAGCGGGTCGCTTTTCGAAGGCACGGCACTGGAGCAGCGCGACGCGATCCTGGCCGAGATCGAGAAGGCCAAGGCCGATCTGGCAGCGGGCAAGGATGGCGCATCCGACACGCTGGCCAGCCTGTTCGAGCAGCTGAACACAGTGTCCAAGGACGCCTATGGTTCGACCGCGCAATATGCGGCCGATCGGGCGATGATCCTGGACGAAGCGCGCAAGGCGATCGCGGCGGCCAATGCCCAGATCACAGCGGCCTCCGCCGGATCGACCAGCAGCAGCGACCCCGCGCTGGCGACCACCAACCAGGCACTGGACGAAAATAACGACCAGAATGCCGAGCTGATCGCGCTGCTCAAGAACCTGCCGGCGGCGCTCGCCAACAGCCTGTCGAACGGCACCATATCGCTGCTCGACACGGCCAGCCTGGCGAGGACCAGCTGATGGCCGCGCCCATGATCCTGGTCGAAGCGCAGCCGCGCCGCGTCGCCGATGGCGTTGCCGAAATCGTGCGCCTGGCGGGCGGCGGTGGCGCGCGACCCTATCATTATGCCGGCCAGCATTATCGCGCCGGGATCGACGCGCTGCCGACCGTGATCGGATCGCTCAACTATGACGGCGAAATTATCGGCGGCGGCATCACCGAAGCCCTGACCATCAGCTGGTCGCCGGCTGGCCATGCCGGCATCGACGTGCTGGCGCCCTATGTCTGGCGCGATGCCGATATCACCGTCCGCGTCGGTCCCGAGGGCGCGATGCCGCCTGTCCTGTCCCAGGGCAAGGTCACCGATGTCGCCACCGGCGAAGGCAAGATGGCGATCGCCATGGCGGACCCGGCCGCCGATGTGATGAAGCCGCTGCCTGCTTCCTATTATGCCGGCACCGGCGATCTGGAAGGCCCGGCCGACTGGGAGAAGAAGATCAAGCGCCGCCTGTGGGGCCGCATCTTCAATCGGGAAGCCGAGCCGCTGGACAAGGCGAACAATATCTATTGCCTGTCCGATCCCACGCGGCCGATCCAGGCGATCCTTGAGGTGCGCGAGAGCGGTGCGCCGGTGACGATTACGCTGCTGGCCTGGCAAGGCTCGGCCGTCGCGACGCTGGCCGCGTTACGCGCGATCGCGGTGCCCGATGGCGAGGCGATCGTCTGCCCGTCGATCAGCTGCATCAAGTTCTGGAACCAGCCGGCCGTCCTGCATGCCGATCTGCTGGGCGAGGTCGGGACCGGCTATGTCGAGACCGCACCGGAGATTGCGGAGCGCCTGGTCCAGGCGCTGGGTGGCCCGGCCTTCGCGGCAGGCGCGGTCACTGATGCCAAGCTGCTGCGCCCGGCGCCGATGGGTTGGGCGGTCGAGGATGAGACCACCACGGTCGCGGCGATGCTGGACGAAATGCTGGCCAATGTGTCGCTGATGTGGATGCCCGAACCGACCGGCGAGATCGTCATGCGCGCCTGGGCATGGGGCGCCAGCGTCGCGTCGGCCGTTAGCCAGGACGTGGCCCGCAAGAAGAGCTTCGCACCGGTGACGACGCGCAAGCTGGGCTATCGCCGCAATGAGAGCGTGATGGCGCGCGGCGACCTGGCCGCGATCGTACTGGCCACGGACCTCTCCTATCTGGACGGCACGCCGATCGAGGATTTGAAGCCGGCCGAGCCGGGATCTGACATCACCAGCGCCATCATCGGCGTGGCGGAAATCAGGATCGCGGCCGAATTTGGCGGGACGGTCTCCGAAAGCCTGCCGCGACTTCAGGCCTTCCGGCTGATCCGCAACTCGGCCGATGTGACCGATGCCAGCAGCTGGACCGTCACGGTTCAGTCCGGAACGCTGGACGCGTCGATCGGCACCGATGGCGTGCTGAGCCTGGACACCGCCGCCGGTACGCTGACCAACAGCGTTCTGCTAATCGAGGCGACCTATAATGACCGCACCTATCAGACCACCGTGCGGGTCACCAAGGCGCTAAGCCTACCGCCCAGCGGTGGGACCGAAAGCGCGTCGGGCGGCTTCTCCGCGACGGTCAACGCAAGCGTCATGGCCGCCGTTTCTCGCGAAATATCGGTCGAAGTCGCGGCTTCAGGCAATGCCACGCTTAGCGCCAATTACAGCTTCACGGTTGATAACAGCTTCGGCGAGTTCACCGTCCTGGCGCAATGGTATCGCTGGAACGGGACCGCCTATGTCGCGATCGGCGTCGAGCAGGAAAGCACCGATCCGGCGCTGGGCGGCCGACCGAGCATCGGCGAGCCAGGCGAGCCAGGCTATGGTGGGTGCAACTTTGCCGACACGGGCCTGACGCCTGCGAGCCTCCAGAAATATCGTCTCTACATGCGATCGGGTTCGGGGACGGCCACGCGGCCGCGCGTGATCAGCGGCTCCTATTCGGTGGTGAGCAGCTGATGGCCCGCTATTATCTTCTCAACGGGGACTATCACGCGACCGATCACGACGGTGCTCTGCCGGCGGACGCGGTCGTGCTGCCCCGCCTGCCCGATGCGGGCGAGCGCTGGGATGGTGCCGCGTTCGTCTGCGACGATGAGATCGCGGCCGACCTCGACATCCCGGTCAATCATATCGCGCGCGCTCATGCGGTGAAGCAGGTCGAAGCCGCGTTGATCCTGTCGGGCTATATGCTGACCCATGGGCTGCTGGCCGAAGAGGCGGCGGCCAACGGCCTCGATCTTGTCGCGCTGGCGCAAAGCGTGCTCGACAATGCGGCCGAGTTTCGGGCGCGCGAGCATGTGCGACGCCAGCGCAAATGGGCAGCGCGGACCGGGGGTGAGGCATGACCGCCGTCGATCCCGTCTATGCGCAGTATCTCATGTCCCAGACGCTCTGGGCCGTCGCCTCCGACGATGTGGCCGCCACCCGCTGGGGCGCGACGGCCGCGACCAAGGAACGGCGCACGACCATCGCCACCAAGGCGGACGCGGAGGCCGAAGCCGCGCGGCAGCTGGCGTTCATGGCCGGGCCGCTGGTGGTCGATGATCATGTCCTGCTGGGGCAGTGGGTGCGCTATCGCGGCCAGGTCATCACCATCACCGGTTCCAAGCTTGGCTATGATGGCGGCGTCGATGTGTTTGTCCTGGGCGCCGAAGACGCGCTGTCGACCGGGACCAGCCGCGTCACCGTGTTGAGGAGGCTGTAACCATGGCCAACATCCTCATCACCGAACCCATGCCGATCGCGGCGATCGCCGTCTCGCGGGGCACCGGCGCCGCCAATCTGCTGACCGTCGATCCGCGCGAGGTCTGGGCCGACACGGCTGTCGGCGCACCGGTGACGATCGACATCGACTTGGGGCTAGAACGGATTATCGACACCGTCTTCCTCGGCTGCATGTTCGCGGCCGACCGCGCCGCGACCTGGTCGATCAGCGGTGGCCTGGCCGGCTATACCGAACAGGCGGTGATGGCCGTTCAGGCGCTGCGAGTCCCCGATCGTGACTGGAAACTGCGCAGCATGGCCCACGCGCTATGGTTCGGCGCCGAGCAGCTGGTGCGCTATCTTCGCCTGACCATCAACCAGCCAGGCGGGGCCAGCCCGCTCCAGATCGGCGCGCTGATCATCGGGGATGGTTTCCAGCCGGCGTTGAACAATGAGTGGGGTGCCGGGCGCGGCGTGAAGGACACAGGCGTGGTGACGCGGTTGCCGAGCGGCGGCGTGTCCGTGGTCGAGGGCGCGCGCTATGGCACCTATAGCTGGACGCTCGGCGATCTGTCGGCCGACGAAGCCGATCGGCTTTATGAATTGCAGCTGGGCGTCGGGGAATCCCGGCCGGTGCTGGTCGTGGAAGACCCGGCCCGCACCGCTGGTCTGCGCAATCGCATCCATTATGGGGCGCTCACCAGCCTGCGCCCGTTCGAGCGGCGCAATCGCCGCCAGACCAATTGGCAGTTGGGCGTCGAGGACTGGGCGATCGAACCCGGCCAGCTCTTCGAACCGCAATCCATTCCCGCCCTCACGCTGGGCGGCGCGCCGCTCACCTTGGACGGCGAAATCTTGACGTTGGGAGACTGAAGAAGTGAGCAAGGCGATCGAAACGCTGACGCCCGAGGATAGGGCGCTGATGGCGGACGCGCTGGGCGAGATCGACGCCTTCGCGACCGCAGAACAAGGGACCAAGGCCGAAAGCGCGACCCAGCCAGGCGATCTGGCGGCGGTGGCGATGACCGGCTCTTATAATGATCTGCTGGACAGGCCGGCGCTGGGCAGTGCAGCCGAGCAACCGGCCGGCACGTTTGCCAGCGCAGCGCAGGGCGCGAAGGCGGACAGCGCGCTCCAGGCAGGCGCGGGCATCGACCAGCTTGCCGATAGTCCGGACTTCAAGCGGATGACGGCGGCCGAGCGAGCCAAGGTCGCCGGCATCGAGGCGGGGGCGCAGGTCAATGTCGTTGTCGCGGTCGCCGGGAAGACGGGCGCAGTCGCCTTGGCCAAAGCCGATGTCGGCCTCGGCAACGTCAACAACACCAGCGATGCCGACAAGCCGGTATCGACGGCGACGGCGGCGGCGCTCGCAGGCAAGGCCAGCGCTGCGCAGGGGGCGAAGGCGGACAGCGCGCTCCAGGCAGGCGCGGGCATCGACCAGCTTGCCGACACCCCCGACTATAAGCGGATGACAGCGGCCGAGCGGGCCAAGGTCGCCACCATCGAGGCGGGTGCCCAGGTCAACGCCGTGTCGTCTGTCGCCGGCAAGACCGGCGCGGTCGCACTGGCCAAAGCCGATGTCGGCCTTGGCAACGTCAACAACACCAGCGATGCCGACAAGCCGGTATCGACGGCAACGGCGGCGGCGCTGGCAGGCAAGGCCAGCGCAGCGCAGGGAGCGAAGGCGGACAGTGCGCTCCAGGCGGGGGCCGGCATCGACCAGCTTGCCGACAGCCCCGACTATAAGCGGATGACGGCGGCCGAGCGGGCGAAGCTGGCCGCCCTTGACGCGACGGCGGATGCCAACAAGCCGGTCAGCACAGCGCAGGCCGCCGCGATCGCCCTGGTCGCGGAAGGCGCGGTCCAGACGCAGGGGCGGCCGGGCGACGCGGGCAACCGTTTCACCAGCGGCCTGACCGGCGCGGCCTCGACCGCCCCGGCCGCGCCGGGAGTCCCGGCCGTGTCGGATGAAAGCGGCGCGGTGCTGCGCGTTACCGGTGCGTCGGTGGTGGGCCTGCGCGAGCGCGTGGCGCTCGATCCGCTGCGTAATTATCGGGTGGCGCTGGCCGCCGTGCGCTCGGCCGATCCCGAAGACCCGTCTGGCGATACGATCCGGTTCGGCATCCAGTGGCTGAACAAGAACAAGGCGCAGGTCAGCCAGCGGGTGATCGCGGACGTAACAGCCAAGGTAGTTTCCGGCCGACTGGTCCATGAGGTGCTGATTGGCGCCTCGGCCGAGGGCGTCGATTACGCCTGGCCAGCCACCGCCCGCTATATGGTGCCGTTCGTCCAGACCTATGGGCTGGACGGCGTCACCGATATCCAGTGGATCGAATGGAGCGATGTTACCGCCGTCGTCGCCGCTGCCCAGGACGCGGCCAGCGCCGTGCATCCGGGCGACGGCGTCGATGCGCTGGTCGAAACCGGCGAAGCCAAGATCATGACGGCGGCCGAGCGGGCAAAGGTCGCCGGAATCGAGGCGGGCGCGCAGGTCAATGTCGTTTTGTCGGTTGCCGGCAAAACCGGCGCGATTGCGCTGGCGAAGGATGATGTCGGCCTCGGCAACGTCAACAATGTCGCTGACCTGGACAAGCCGGTCAGCACCGCCCAGGCGGTGGCGATCGACGAAGCCGCCACGCCGTTGCGCGCGGCAACCAACGAGCCGGAAATCTGGCCCGACTTTGATGGGCTGGCATGGGTCGAACTGGATGCGCTCGGCCGCTTCAGCTGGTGTCGTTACAAGGATGGCACCGAGTTCATCGCCCGCGCTGGGCAGATCGTCATGGTCAGCCTTGCGTCGGTCAGCGCCGATCTGACCCAGGTGGAAAGCCGGGTGCCCGCGATCGATGCGGCGACCTGTCAGCCCTCCATCTTTTCCGGCGATCTGGATGGCTGGGAGCGGCTGGAGCTGGACGAACAGCAGCGCTTCAGTCGCGGCCGGACCTATGACCTGGTCGACTATGCGGCGCGTGCCGGAACTATCGCCCAGGAGTTGCCGGCGCGCTGGATAGACCCGAACGGTGCCGGCGACTGGATGATGCTCGATCTGGTCAAGCGCGCTGATGGCAGCTTTGCCTTCTGGTCGGGCGTCGATACGCTCGAACGGCGATGGGAACCGCGCGGCGGCGAGATCATGCCGGTCGGCAATCTCGGCCGCCTGAAGTGCGCTGTCGCCTATGGAGACAGCACAACCTACGGCGACGAACTCAATGGCGCGGGCGCCGGGTGGGAGGCGTCGCGCTGGACGGCGCTCCTGCCGCTGGAGCCGGGCTTGGCTGGCCTTCAGGTCTGGAACCGTGGCGCCAATGGTCAGATCGCCGCCCAGATCACGGCGCGGGCCGGTGGCATCTTCCCGACCGTGACTGTGACTGGCGGTGTGATCCCGGCGAGCGGCCCGGTCGAATTGACCGGCCCCAGCGTCGCGCTGTTCCTCACCAACTATGTCGAGCCGGACGCGACCTATGATCTGATGACGGATGATGGCACGCGCATCCGGGGCGTCCTCAAGACCAACAGCGCGGCCTTCACCTTCACCCGCCTTTCGGACGGCCCAGCCAAGCAGGCGGCCACGGCCGACCTTATCTCCATCACCGGACGCGATGATCTGGCGATGCATGCGTTCGTCGGCATGGGCGTGAATGATGAGCCGGCCAGCGGCAAGAACACGCCGATCGACGAGGTGAAGAGCTATTACCGGTCGTTCACGGCGGCCTGCAAAGGTGGGTTCACCGTCTGGGGCATGCTTGATCGCGGCGTCTCCGAGCAGGCCGACAACAAGACGATGATCCTGGCGATCGAAGCCTGGCTCAGGCTCGAATATGGCGCGCACTATTGCCCCGTGCGGCCCTATCTTTCGAGCGCCCGCGCTCTGGCCGACGCCGCCCTGGTCCAGCCGGGGTTCGTCGCGACCGCCAATGACCTTGCCGCCGTCGCGGCGGGTTGGACCCCGCCATCCTTCCGCTTCAGCGGCGTCCACCTCAATGCCCTGGGCCACAAGATGCAGGCCCGTTTCATGGCGCGATATCTCCGCGCGCGCTTCAACGTCTGAAAGGACTATCCATGACGATCGTTACCCAATTGTCTGTTCCCAATCCCCAGTCTGCCGGCCTGCCCGCCTATCAGCTGCCGACGCCCGGCGAGAGGGCGATCCTCGCTCATCCCAATGTGCGCAATTGGTGGCGCGCCGATCGCGGGCTGACCGCCGAGGGCTGGAAATGCTGGAAGACCGGCAAGCCGCTGGCCAAGGAACGGGCGAGCGTTCCGGCCCGTCGCAAGCTCGGTGCCTATAATGATCAGGATGCCTGCGTCTTTACGCCCACGACCCAGCTTTGGGCACCTAATGTCGTCCCGGTTGGCGGCCCTTACTCGATCGTCGCCGCCGGCCGGGCGGGTACGAACGATAGCGCCTTCCTGGCCGGCGGCGCGACACAGGCATCGACCGCGAAAATGTACCTGCGCCATCAGAGCGTGACGGGTAACGGGCGCGTGGCTTTCTTCCATAACTATGAAGACGGCTCCGATGCCACCAAACGGTCGCTGCTCGCTGCCAGCATGTCGCACATGTACGAGGCCGGTCCCATGCTGATGATCGGCAGTCACGATCATCTGGCGGCGGCGGTCATGGGTCTTCGGATCAACGGCGGCCATATCGTCGACATGACGGGCAACCCGGCCGAGGCGCTTACCCCCAATGTCTGTGGCGAACTGCACGTCGGCGGTGTCAACGCCTTTGGCGCGGCGATCGGCGGCGCGGTCGAGAATGGCGATCTGCGTCACATCATCATCTGTGACGTAGGCCTGCATGTCGCGACCGAACTGCGCGATCTGATCGAGACTGAACTCAACAGCCAGGATGACTACTGGGTTGCATGATCGGTCCCGGCGGCGAACTCCCCCGTCGCCTGGCTGGTCAACTCCTGGGCGTCACGCTAGGGTCTCAGGCATCGACCAGCCGCGTCTTTCTCATCGTTGTTTTCGAGATCGTTGAAAGGCCTCTCAAAGGCCTCTAAGGCAAGCGCTGACTGGTCGGGTTCGGTGTTACAAAAGCTCTTGTCTTTCACTCCAAAAGCTTTTGGGCCGCTTCAACAGCGGCCCTTTCCCCTATCATCGGCATCGGTGGCGGCCCACTTTCCGATAGGATCTGGCCAGCGCAAGATAATGTCACAATGTACGGGAAATATGCGAAGTTAAGCGGAGCAAATCCTATTTCGCCGCCTTGACCCCGGCCACCGCGGCGGCAAAAGCGGCGGCGCCAATCATCAGATCAAGGATCGCCCGCCGCCATGTCCGTCGCCTATCTCAACGGCCAGTTTCTGCCGCTCGAAGACGTCCGCATCTCCCCGCTCGATCGCGGCTTCCTGTTCGCCGACGGCATTTATGAAGTGGCGGCCGTGATCGATGGCCGGCTGGTCGACAGCGCCAGCCATCTCGCCCGGCTGGAACGTTCCTGCACCGAAATCGGCATCGCCCTGCCGCTGACCCTGGACGAGATCGAGGCGGCGCAGAAGGCGCTGGTCGCCCATAACAGCCTTGGCGAAGGCCTGGTCTATCTCCAGATCACCCGCGGCGCCGACGTCACCCGCGACTTCATCCCGCCGGCCGGTCTCCAGCCGACCCTGTTCATGTTCGTCCAGGACAAGACATTCCTCGATGTGCCCGCCGCCAGGACCGGCGTCGCGGTCGCCACCATGGCCGACCTGCGCTGGGCGCGGCGCGACATCAAGAGCGTCGGCCTGCTCGCCCAGGCGATGGCCAAGATGGCCGCCAAGGAAGTCGGCGCGCAGGAAGCTTGGATGATCGAGGACGGCTTCATCACCGAAGGCGCTTCCTCCACCGCCTTCATCGTCACCGACGAAGGCATCGTCACCCGCCCCTACAGCCAATCGGTGCTGGCCGGCTGCACCGGCGCGGCGCTGACGGCCCTTGCGGAAGAAAGCGGCATCGCCGTCATCCGCCGCCCCTTCACCCTCGCCGAAGCGCTCGCCGCAAAGGAAGCCTTCATGACCAGCGCCTCGACCTTCTGCCTCTCGATCGTCAGGATCGACGGCCAGCCGGTCGGTGACGGCACCCCCGGCCCGGTCGCGACCCGGCTGCGCGAACTCTATATCGACTTCGCCCGCCGCACCGCGGTCTGACCTGCGACGAAATGAGTCCATTTCGGATCGAATAGGCAGAATAGGGCGCCGGCATCAGCCGGCGCCCTTTTGGTTTCCATGCTTCCACCGATATCTCTCGCGCGCGTGACGACCATCACGACAGCCCCGTGCATTTGCGCCATTATGGAGTCAGCGCCGGCTGCGCCCGGTGGGCAAGCGGCTAAGCTGCGGAACATAACAGGCACGGGAGATTGCGTGGTGATGGCCAATCCTTTCTCGACCGATCATGATCGTCCCTTCGCCGCGCCGGATGACCGGCGCGGGCTGCTGATCGTCGCCGACGGGGCATGGATCGACGATGCCGCCATGCTGGCCGATGCCGCCGGCCTGCGTCTGCTCGGCACCGTCCCGCTCGACCAGGCCGCCGCCCGGCTCGACATGCAGGTGGGCTGCGATGTCGTCCTGCTGCTCTGCCGCCAGTCTGATCCGCTGCTCGAACGGCTGATCGTCCAGGTCGAAACGATCGCGATCCAGAACCGCATGGCCGTCGTGCTTATGGCGGGTATCGAAACACTCGACATGGTCTTTGCCTGCATCCGCAGTCCGCAGACTCAGTTGCTGTGCAATCCCGACAATGGCGACATCGCCGCCGCCCTGCTCGCCGCCGCGCATAGCGATGCGCTGCCGCATAATCTTCACGACGCCACCCATGAAAGCGACGGCAACCGGTTGCAGCGGCTGAGCGAGGAAGTCAGCCGTCTCGCCCGCACGATCGAGGCCCTGACCGATCGGCCACGCCCGACGCTCCCCGCGTTCGACATGCCTGCGCGCATCGCCGATCGCCAGGGCGGCTATATTGCCATGCCGGCCATCGCCACGATCGGTGCGGCCACCATGGCGGAAACCGCCTCCGTCACCGCCGCACAGGTCCGCGACCTGCTGCGCGCGCGACGACTGCGCGCCGATTTCCTGCCCGGCGACCTGTTCGCCGATCCGGCCTGGGACATGATGCTGGACCTGCTCGCCGCCCGGCTGGAACAGGCCCATGTCTCGGTCTCCAGCCTGTGCATCGCCTCCGCCGTGCCGCCGACCACGGCGCTGCGCTGGATTCGGACGTTGACGGATAAGGCTTTGGTCGAACGTCGTGCCGATCCGCATGACGGCCGCCGCATCTTCATCGCGCTGGCCGATGATGCGGCCGAGCAACTGACCCGCTGGTTCGGCGCCAGCCGTCGCTATCTCAATGCCTGATTCTGCTGCCAGCCCTATTCGTTGATCAGGGTCAATGCGCTGAACGTCAGGAGCAGCCCCATGGCGTAGGCCAGATGTTTGGTTTGCCGCCACCGATCACGGTCCGCCAACCAGCGCTCGTCGTCAATTGGTCCATCCCGCCGCTCGAACTCCGCATTCTGGGACGCGACATAGTTGACGATCCGGGTCAGGATATTCGGTTTCTGTTCCATCATTCCTGCTCCACCGGTCCGTCAGATAGGGCAAATATGGGCCACTGGGTCAAGCCGATGCCACCATAGGTCAGGCTTTTTCCCGAACCAGCGCATTGGTCCGCAAACCAACCTTGACCCGCGCGCCAAAATCCCTAGAAGCGCCCGCACCCCATGGGGGCGATTAGCTCAGTTGGTAGAGCGTCTCGTTTACACCGAGAATGTCGGCGGTTCGAGCCCGTCATCGCCCACCAGTTTTGCGGCCTTTAGAGCCCGGCCGGGGGGACGGGCGGCCGCAAAACCCCGAGCAGCTAGGCTGCGAGGGCTTAGCCACCCCGTCAAAACCCGTCCCGATCCGCACCCGTAACATTCATCCTGCAGCAAGCATGGTTCCGGCATCTTGCCGTCCATGCCGATCAGCTTCTTCCTTGGCGGCTCTGTCGCGCCGATATTGCTGATGCTGTCGCCCTTCGCGGTGATGGCGGTCGGCAACTGCGCCGACTGGCGATCCTCGGCGCCAAGCGCAAGGATCGCACCACAACCCACCGCCGATACCGGCTGCACCCAGCCCCGCTACCCGCTGATGTAAAGCCGTGCGCGGCATATTGCGGCGCCGCGTCACCGCTGCTAATTCCGCCTCCCATGATCCAGCCGCCCGAAATCATCCGAGTCACCAAGTCCCGCGTCTCCTGCGACGGTTCGGGTGACATTCCTGCCGCCCTTGGCCATCCGCGCGTCTTCCTGGAAATCGACGAGCATGGCTATGTCGATTGCGGCTATTGCGATCGCCGCTTCGTGCTGGCCGGCGGCGTCGCCGACAATGGTGAAATCGGCAGCAAGCCGGACATCGCTTCGGGCGCCAGCCTCTAAAGCCACCACGCAAAATTTCATTGGGCATCCGTCATGCCGCGCCTATATCGGGCGGCATGACCGATCTCGCTTCGCAATTCACTGACGCCCGCGGCCTGCTCTATCGTCCGGGCCTGCTCGATCCTGATGGCGCGCGCCGCCTGACCGCCGATGCGCTCAAGGCCTGCGACGATGGCGAGCTTTACCTTCAGTATCGCGCCAGCGAGAGCTTCGGCTTCGATGACGGCCGACTCAAGACCGCCGACTATTCGACCGATGCCGGCTTCGGCCTGCGCGGCGTGTCGGGTGAGATGACCGGCTTTGCCCATGCCAATGACCTCAGCGAAGCGGCAATCCGCAAGGCAGCGCAGACGCTGACCCTGCTCGATCCGGCCAAGGGCCAGCCCGCCCCGCCGCCCCAGCGCACCAATCGCCACCTCTATACCGACGCCAATCCGCTGGAGCTGGTGCCCTTCGCCGAGAAGGTGACCCTGTGCGCCGCGATCGACGCCGCCGCCCGTGCCCGCGATCCGCGCGTCGCCCAGGTCTCGGTCAGCCTCGCCGGCAGCTGGTCGGTGATCGAGATCGTCCGCGCCGACGGCTTCACCGCCAGCGACATCCGCCCGCTCGTCCGCCTCAACGTCTCGGTCATCCTGGAGGAAAATGGCCGGCGCGAAACCGGCGTGTTCGGCATTGGCGGCCGCTATCTCTACGATCAGGTGATGGACCCCAAGATCTGGAACCGCGCCATCGACGAGGCGCTGGCCCAGGCCCAGGTCAATCTCCGCTCGGTTGCCGCGCCTGCGGGCGAAATGACCGTGCTGCTCGGCCCCGGCTGGCCGGGCGTGCTGGTCCATGAAGCGATCGGCCATGGCCTGGAAGGCGATTTCAACCGCAAGGGCACCAGCGCCTTTTCCGGCCGTATCGGCCAGCGCGTCGCTGCGCCGGGCGTCACCGTGGTCGACGATGGCAGCATCCTCGATCGTCGCGGCTCGCTGTCGATCGATGACGAAGGCACGCCGACCCAGGAAAATATCCTGATCGAGGACGGCATCCTCAAGGGCTATATGCAGGATCGCCTCAACGCCCGGCTGATGGGCGTCGCGCCGACTGGCAACGGCCGCCGCGAATCCTATGCCCATGCGCCAATGCCGCGCATGACCAACACCTTCATCAAGGGGGGGCAGGACAATCCCGAAGAGCTGCTGTCGCGCGTCAAGTCGGGCATCTTCGCCAAGAGCTTCGGCGGCGGCCAGGTCGACATCGTCTCGGGCAAGTTCGTCTTTTCCTGCACCGAGGCCTACAAGGTCGAAAATGGCAAGATCGGCGATCCGATCAAGGGCGCGACCCTGATCGGCGACGGCCCGACCGCGCTGACCAAGGTGATCGGCATCGGCAATGACTGGGCGCTCGACGAAGGCATCGGCATGTGCGGCAAGGGTGGGCAGAGCGTGCCCGCCGGTGTCGGCCA
>Ga0209813_10000009_pt1 | contig 102315 bp, 110 predicted proteins | sample EndMethybrTD3033_FD_187596 | JGI IMG/M metagenome (GOLD analysis project Ga0209813, IMG submission 187596) | Populus endosphere microbial communities from Tennessee, USA - Endosphere MetaG P. TD hybrid TD303-3 (SPAdes) (version 2) | ecosystem: Host-associated > Plants > Roots > Endosphere... | reverse complement strand
CGGCCCCCACCCGGCAGCCCGGCAAACCAAGAGCGGCAAAGTCAAAGCCGGCAGAACCGGAGGCTTTTCCGCCGCCAGACGGAATCGACGAGTCGTATAGGCTGAGCCCATATGGCTCCGAATGGGTAAAATATGCAGACTGCGCCGAAACAGACCCCGACCTTTTCTTTGAGGCAACCGGCAAAGTGGCCAAGATACTCTTTGCCATGTGCGGCCGCTGCGCGGTAAAGGGCGACTGTTTGCTGTTTAGCCTGGAAGTGCCGGTGAGCGGCATCCGGGCCGGCTTCCATGAAGAACCGCGTAAACGGTTAAGAAGAAATCCGAAAGTTATAGAATGGCTGAAAAGCACCAAGCCAAAGGGCAGAAAGCAAGCCCCGCCCGGCCAATACGGCCAGGCTAGACGCGCTTAACCTGCAGGCTATCTAGCTCGACCGGCGTTTCGCGGCCGAACATGTTCACCAGCACTTTCAGTTTGCCCTTGGCTGCGTCAATTTCGTTAATAGAACCGTCAAAGCCTTTGAACGGACCGTCGGTAATGCTGACAACTTCGCCCAGGCGGTAGTCAATCTTGTGCTTGGGCTGTTCCAGGCCCATGCGCTTCTGGATTTTTTCAATTTCGTCAGAGCCGATGGGTGTTGGCTCGGAACCGCTGCCCACAAAGCCGGTAACGCTGGGCGTGTTGCGCACAATGTACCAGGCGTCTTCGCTCATTTTCATTTGTACCAGCACGTAGCCCTGGAAGATGCGCTTTTCTACCACGCGGCGTTTGCCGTTTTTGATCTCGATCATTTTTTCTTTGGGCACCAGCACCTGGAAGATCTTGTCTTTCATGTCTAGGCTGTCGGCGCGTTGGCGGATGCTTTCAGCAACTTTTTCCTCATAGCCGCTGTAGGTGTGGATGGCGTACCATTGTTTGGATGCGTCGTAGCGTTTACTCATTTTAGTAGTACCTGTTTAAATAGTTTATCTAGGCCGTAGTCGACAATGGCAATCATGACGCCAAAGACAATGGCAAATATGACAACAGCAAGGGTGAGCTGCCGGCTTTCGCGCCCGGTAGGCCATGTTACCTGCCGCAGCTCGCGCCAGCTGTTGCGAAAATACGGGGGCACAATGATGAACCCCAGGATGCGCAGCGGTTTCACGGCGTTGGCCTTGCGCCCTGCCACGGCCAGGCCGCGGCCCGAAGCCCGAAACGGTGCACCTGCCACCCGGCGCACGCCGCCCAACCGTCTGGGTTGGTCGGTGGCTGACTTTTCAACCTGCTCGCGCATGGTTTCTGCTTTGCGAATGACCCGGCGCGACTGCTTGGTTTCTTCTGCCACGAAAACTCTCCTCTATATAAAAAGAACTTACCATGCAGTAAGCTCCTGTCCCGTCAAGTATAGCCCCACATGCCGCCCAAAGTCAAGCTATGCTATGATGAACGAACAAAAGGAGGCAGACATGAGCGAACATTCACCCAGCATTGGCATGGAATGCACCGACATAGACAAACTACGCGAGATAACCTGGGTATCGGGCGTCAAAATACTGGACCTGGCGGAATGCGCGGCCGGCAACTACATGCCGCCGCCCTTTGTGGTGGCCGCGCCAAACATGGAGACATTTGGCAAGCCGACAGACGAAGAGCTGGAGCGGCTTGTTGCCGGCCCGGACACGGAAATGAAAATGCGCATATTTCGCGCGCCGGCCGCGTTGGGCAGCGTAGCTTTGCGCGCCGAGCGCACTACTACAACCGCCGAGCTTATGGCCAGTGCGCCACAGCAGTTGGTTCCGGGCTTGCAAGGGCGGTTTGTGCACCGGCGGCTGGACCGCGCGGGTGCTCCATCAACTTCAATGAACGAACAAGACCGTCCCGTTGGGCTGCACATTGATGCGCGCGAGCCGGATTCCAGCCTGATTGTCGGTCACGTGGGCCCTGGCGAAAAATGGCACCACATTGCCCCGTCGCTTACCAAGCAGCTTATGGGCGGCGTTAGTCACTGGGAGCGGGCATACATTCGCGACCACGTAGACCCAGACTCTCGCCCGCTGTACTGGTTCAAGCTGCCCGCGCCAGACGAAGACGGCAACCTAACCTGCATGATTTCGCCGGTTTCAACTGCCATGCACGATGGCTCTATGTACGGCATCGACCAAGACACCACCAGCTTTTTCTACCTGGCCGATCACGTGGATGAAGCCCGCTACCCCTCTGCGGTTTAATAGCCCAACCTCGGGGTTTGTAAGGGCACCGCACGGCTGGCCCGCGCCAACCGTGGTATAGTATGGCTATGTTGCTATTGCTTGTTTGCTTTGGCGTTGGTGCGGGGCTAGAGCTGGTTTTGCGTGGGGTGCGTGCGGCGTGGCCGGCCCGGCGGTGGCTGGCTGGCGTCAGTGTGGCGGCTACCGTGTTTGCCAGCGGTGGCTTGGCCGTGTGGCAGCCGGGGTTGTGGAGCGCGCTGATTGCGCTTGTTAGCTTGTATCGCGCATTCAACCTTGCGCGTGTTGCCGACGACCGCATGCACGAGCGCTACCTGCGCCACGCTGCCTGGCGAACAGCCGTTATACTGGCCGGTGCCCAAGTGGCCGTGGCCGGCCTGTGGCTGGTCTGGCAGCACTGGCCCATGCGTGTTCATACCGTGTGGGTTGTTTTGGCTAGTGTGCAAGTGCTGGTGGCTGCGGTGCTGCTGGCGTCTACTATGCGCCGGCTGCGGCATACCGCCTGGCCGCAGCGCGTCAAGCCCATAGCCAATGCCGACCTCCCTCCCATTTCCATTGCCATCCCTGCCCGCAACGAGACCGAAGACCTGGAGGCTTGCCTGCAAAGCGTCATTGCCAGTGACTACCCAAAGCTGGAAGTGCTGGTGCTGGACGATTGCTCGCAAAACAAACGCACGCCCGAAATCATTCGCGGTTTTGCCCACGATGGCGTGCGGTTCATTCAGGGCGCGCCGCCCAGCGACACGTGGCTGCCGAAAAATCAGGCGTACGACCGCCTGGCCGCCGAGGCTAGCGGCGCCTACATATTGTTTTGTGGTGTGGACGTGCGCTTTGCGCCGGACAGCATCCGCCAGCTGGTTACCGCCATGCTGGGCCGGCGTAAAACCATGATGAGTATATTGCCTCGCCGCGGCCCGGCTGCCGGGCGGGGGCAGCTTGCCCTGGTGCAAGCCATGCGGTATTGGTGGGAGCTGGTGCCGCCGCGCCGGTTGTTCCAGCGGCCTGCGGTGCTAAGCAGCTGCTGGATTATTCAGGCCAGCGCCTTGGACCGCGCGGGCGGTTTTGCGGCAGTGACGCGGTCCATTGTGCCGGAGGCATACTTTGCCAAGTCTGTGCTGCCCACCGATGGCTACAGTTTCATGCGGGCCACGGACGGGCTGGGGATTTTTAGTGTCAAAACCGCGCACGACCAACGTGCCACCGCCATTCGCACCCGGTATCCGCAGCTGCATCGCCGGCCGGAGAACGTCTTGGCCGCGGCGCTTCTAGAGTTAGTGCTGCTGGTGGCGCCATTTGTGCTGGGCACAGCCGGGTGGTGGCTGCCCGTGGGCGGCATTGCGCCGGCCTTGGCGCTGGTGGCTGCCGCGCTGCTAACGGCCAGCTACATGTGCATGGCGCTGGCAACGCGCCTTAACAGCTGGTGGTTTGCGTTGGTTGCTTTGCCGCTGATGGTGATGTCTGATGTGTGGCTGCTGCACTATTCTATGTGGCAGTACGAGTTTTCTGTTGTGGACTGGAAGGGCCGCAACGTGTGCATTCCGGTCATGCACGTGGTGCCGCATTTGCCGCAGCTGCCCGATGCGCCGGGCTCGCCACCCGTTGTCTAGCCTAGCTGTCCAAGTTCGGAATATATATAGAGAATGTCGAGCCGTGGTTCAGCCGGCTGCGCACGTCAATGTCCGCATGCAGCAGCCGCGCCAGTTTCATGGTAACGTACAGACCCAGGCCGGTGCCGTTAGTTTGGCGCGTGCGGTAGTCTTCGGACCGGAAGAACTTGTCAAACAGTCGTTCCTGGTCTTGCTTGCTTATGCCAATGCCGGTGTCGGCCACAGAAAACAGCACGCCGTGGTCGTGCGCTGTGGCGCTGAGGGTAATGGTGCCGTTTTGCGTGTACTTGATAGAGTTGGTGATGAAGTTTTGCAAAATCTCGCGTACGTATAGCTCGCTGGACTTCAGCGTGGTGGTGCCGGGTGCTACTTTGGTCTGAATGCTCAGGCCTTTTGCGGAAACTTCCGGCGTGTAGGCTGCGGCCAGCTGGCTGATGACCTCGGGGACGTGGACGGTGGTTATTTCTACGGTTAGCTTGTTGCGCTCGGCGCGCGAAAGCGTGGCAAGGTCGTTTACTAGCGACGCCAGAAACAGAATTTGGTCGTGCGCATCGCGCAGCGCTTTCTTAATTTGCTGGATGTCGGCGGTCTTGTCTATGATGAACTGCGCGTTGCTGATATTGCCCTCGGCAATTGCCAGCGGCGTGCGCAGCTCGTGGCTGACCACGCCTATGAACTCGTCGCGTTCTTCTTCTAAAGATTTTTCGCGCGTGATGTCGCGCAGCAGCAGTACGTAGCCGCGCTGGCCGCGCTGCCCATAGCCCAGGTGCACGGGCGCAATGCTGAGGTACAGGTTGGCCTTGCTGCCGTCCTGGTACAGCAGCTGCAGGTCGCGCGTGGTGGTGGGCGTTTTGGCCTGGCGCACTAGGTGGGCGACGTCAACTGGCTGGTTGTTTTTGTCTTTGGGGTGAAACACGTCCGCCAGTGGGCGGCCGCGCAGCGACGAGTTGCTATCCAGAATATTTTGCGCCGCGCCGTTACTCAGCACCACCTGCAGCCGGCGGTCCAGGGCAATGACGCCATCGGCCATGCTGTTGACCAGGCTGGTCAACCGTTCGTGTTCCAGCGTGGCGCGACGAGGCATGCGGCCGCGCGCCCGGGCTAAAATCTTGGGAACCATAAGCTGTATTATGCCACACTTGGCATGCGTGGGGACAGTACTGGCTGATATTCGCCAATCTCGCGGCGCAGGCTGCGCGCCCGCGGCACGTGCCGCTCCATTTCTTCCCAGAACGGCGGGCCGTGGCGCATTACCTTGGTATGCGTTAGCTCGTGCACCAGCACGTAGTCTATTAGGTGCCACGGCAGTTGCATCAGAAAAAGGTTGAGGGTAATGTGTTGGTCGGCGCTGCAGCTGCCCCAACGGCTTTTTAATTGCTTCACCTGCACGTGGTTGTAGTGAAAGCCGGTTTGGGCGGCCAGAGTTTGCAGGCGTTGGGGCAGCAACAGCTCGGCCTCTTTGCGCAGGGCGCGAATGCTGGCTTTGTGCGCGGCCTGCTGCACGCGCGGGTCGTGGCTGGCAATGTGCGCGGGCATGCTGATGCGAATTTCGTTCGGGCGCAACCGCGCTTGCACCGTGCCGGCCGTGCCGGGGAGCTGCTCAAAAAACAGCCGGTGCGCTTTGCCAATCCCCTGTCCGTGCGCCAGCGTTTGCTTGCGGCTCTGCCCGCGGTGTGCGGCAATCCAGGCGGCTTTTTGCAGGGCAAATTCCTCGCCCGCGTGGTACGGCAGCCAGTACGGCATGGAAACGCGCACCTCGCCGTCGGCGCCAATGCTTAGGCGCAGGCTGCGGTTGCCCCGGCGTTTGTACAAAGTGACGCTGCCGATGGTGGGAATGGTGACGTTTTTGGTGGCCATGTTTGTCGCTGTGGTTAGCGGATGACGATATTGCGGCGGCTCAGGTCCACCCGCCCGCCCGTAGGATTAGGAATGAGGTTGACCAGCCCCGGCTTTACCGTTACTTTTTCGTTGGCCTTTTCCAGGGAGATAAGCTTTAGCTCCCGCAGGCGTTTCACCATGGTACGCAGCTGCGTGCCAAATGTGTGCTTGCCGCTAATCACCATGTAGTCTTCGTTTTGCGGGTTTTGCATGGCGTGCGTAATGCGTTCAAATGTGCCGCGGTCCATGGGTGCGGAATATTTGTCGTCTGCCTTGCGCCGGTCGCGTTTGGTGGCGCGTAGGTAGGCGCTGTCCAGGTCTATTTGCAGCCATACCAGCAGCGATTGCGCATGCGCCTTGCGCGCCATGTCGCGAAGCGTCCGCCGCTGCGCCAGCCGCATGACATTCGCGTCGTACACCACGCTGGTGCCCGACTTCAAAAATTCTTCAGCCATGTAGTCCATCAGGTGGCCGACCACTTGGTTTTCTTCTTTGTCGTAGCGCGGTTGTTCGAATAATTCGGTGCGAATTCGATCGCCCTGAATATGCGCTGCCTGCAGTTGCTCGCACAGCTGCCGGGCAAAATACGTCTTTCCCGCCCCGGGGAACCCGTACAAAAGAATGAGTAATGGTTTGCTTGGTACAACCTTGGTCATGTGTACTATTGTATATCAGATTTCGGCGGAAACCGAAAGTAGATCTTCCACCGTTAGCCTGGGCGGGTCATGCATTCGGCTGTCGCAGGCCATCGCACGTAGCCTATCATTCGCGCTTTTTACGACAAAACAACCGTCCCGGTCTTGGTGGTGCCGTTCGAGTATTTCACGGCCACCTTCAGGCCGTTGTTCGCTTCGTCTAGGTAGAACGAGATAGTACCGTTGTCGACCAGTACGGGCGCAGCCGCGGGCGCGGTCATGCGAATGTGGCCATCCGGGTTTATTTCCATGCGCTTCGGCCCTCCAACGTAAAATGTAGCAGGGCCGTTGGGCGTAACAATTTGCGTTTCGCCGCCAGCAAAATTGTTGTACAAGCGCAGGACATTGTTGAAGGCATTGTCCAGGCCGGCACTTGCTCCCTGTATGGCTTGCAGGCCGTACACTTGGGTAACGCCAGCTGGGTCGGAGACAATGGAGGTGGCTGCCTGGCGATTCACCATTCCGCTGGTGCCGGCGGCGGGGATGTTGTTGTAGGTTATAATGTTTGGCCCGTCGTTTGCTGTCGCTTCCCGGACTGCCCAGCGTGCTTTGACGCCGCTGCTGATAAGTATAGTGTTGTGCGAGACATCATTGTTCTTGGACGGGTGGCCGGGGTTGTCCTGTGCGCCTTCCAGCAGGATTTCGTCGTATGCCCCATTGCCTGCTTGCGAGTTATTAAGAAGTATGTTCTGGTGGACGATGTTGTTCTGGGATTGGTACAGGTATAGGCCAAAGAATTTATTGTTGTAAATAAAGTTGCCGCTGATGATGGTGTTGTCCTGCTTGTACATTTGGATGCCGTACTGCTGGTTTCCGTATATTTGGTTGCCGCTGATGACGTTGCCTTTGTTAAGCCAGGCTGAAATGTCACCGTTGGCGGCGTTCGAGGCTATCCCGTATTGGCCATTGGTGTCGAAGGTATTGCCAACGAACGAGTTGCCAACCGACCCAGACCCGCTGCGTTCGCCGGGCGAAATTAGCAAGCCATGCAAATCATTAGCGGTGCCACGGTTGGAGCGAAAAATGCAGCCCCGTGCTTGCTCGGCTTCAAAGCCATGGTAGACGTTTCCCTGGGATTCGCAGTCGCTAACCATAATGCCGTCCGAATTGTAAATATGAATGCCAACGCCAGTCATGTTCCGAACCCAAACCCGTTCCACTTTCGAGTTGGCCGACCCTGCCACATACACGCCATAATTAGTGCTGCTGGTTTGTCCGGCGCGGTTGCCGTCTATGCTAAAATCGCGAAGCACAACGTCCGACCACGCCTCGCTGCGAATAAGGTTGCCCGTGGTGTTGGTACTATTCGCAATTTTAAATATGGTGGCTTTGCCGGCGCCGCGGAATGTGACATTGCCCTTGACCTGCAGGCCCGGATTTGGCGAGACTATGTATGTTGCCGCTGGCGCAAACACCTCGCCGCCACCAGCCGCGTATGCAGCGTCGATGGCGGACTGGATGGCGGCCGTATCGTTTGTAGAGCCATCGCCTGCCGCGCCGTAGTCTTTGACGTTTATGGCAAGCTCGTCCTTCGCAACCTTCGTAGATAGCGCCGGGACGACAGGCGCCTTGGGGGTACCAGCTAGGTCGCCGCCAAGTTGCACGGCACTATCAATCGATGGAGTTTTTTTGAGCGTGCCATCGGCATTGTGCTCTACCAACAGGTAATTGTTCAGGAGGTGCGCCCATGCGCCGTGATCCTGGCCAGGAACCGGTAGCCGAGCAGTCATGAAGCGATTCTTGTAGACATAAGCGCTATTATAATGCATATTTTGCGCAGTGGTTATTACGGCGGCTGGCCGTCCGCCGCCTGCCAGAAATGTTGATCCTGTAAAGGCCTGCGAAATTTTTCCGCCGCCCGTTACTCGTCAGGCATGCCCTTCCAGCTGCAGATGACAAATACGCCCTTTTACCTTATTATATGAGTCAGTCACCTATATAGGGGAGTAGCTCAGTTGGTAGAGCACCGGTCTCCAAAACCGGGTGTCGCAGGTTCAAGTCCTGTCTCCCCTGCCAAGAGATTACATTTTTGTTGATTTTAGATATGAGAGGCAGGACTAAACTTTCCGTCCTCTATGCCTCACGCATGAGCTACAATGGTCTTATGATCACAAGCAATGCTCCCGAAGGCTACACCTGCCCCATTTGTCTCGGCGTCCAAGAAAGGGAAAGCCCTGACACACTTATGAAACCGACCGATATTGTCTATAAAGATGACCTGGTCACGGGATTCATTAATTCTTTCTTTGTGGGCAAAAATGCGGGTCACGTTATTCTTGTGCCGAATGAGCATTTTGAAAGCATCTATGTATTACCGGCTGAGTATGGGCACCGCATTTTTGATGTTGCCCAGAAGGTGGCGTTAGCCATGAAGGAAGTTTATAGGTGCGATGGCATTACGACCCGTCAGAACAATGAACCTGCAGGAGACCAACACGCTTTCCATTTCCACTTTCATATATTCCCGCGCTATAAAGACGATGGCTACAACGCCGTTCAGCCCTCCGAAAAGCGACTGGCCGACCCTGCCGAGCGTAGGGAGTACGCCATAAAGGTTAAAGCCGCACTCGACGCCCAAACATTAAAGCCCTCATTCCGTCTCCCCGTCCAACAATGATCGTACTTCTTCGGTCCCGATTTCTTCAAATTCCTGGTCAAAAGTTTGGACTACGCCCTGGAACTCCTATGCCAAGTATGGACATGCGGTACGGGCAAAACCAAACTCTGTAAAAAGAGTTTGGTTTTTTGTTGGGGTGGTTGTCTGGTTTTTGCCGCTAAATGATATCATCGAAAGATGAGCCATAATTTCCTGGATATTGCCCTGGCCGGCCCGGCGCTTTTTATATTGACTGCTCTTGTCTTTGGCTTGGTGAAGCCTAAATACCGCCCACTTCATAACACTATCAGCGAGCTGGCGTTGGGGCGATATGGATACATTCAGACCGCAAACTTTATTTTGAGCGGCTCGCTAATGGCGCTTTTAGGGCTCAGGATCGCTGCCACGCACCAGCATTTGTATGGCGCCGTAGCCATCGTGGTCATGGGGCTGGTCCTGGTGCTTTCAGCGGTTTTCCGAACCGACCCCATCGCGTCAAAGGTCTCCACAACAACCGGAAAAATACACAACAGCCTTTTTCTTATCGGCATATTTGGCGTAATAAGCGGGCAGTTCGTCACCGGCTTTTCTAGCCTTGGATCGGCGTTGAGCGTGTTTTCCCTGGTGTGCGGCGCACTAACATTTTTTGGGTTGGCCGTTACCGTAACGCGGCAAAGCCACATGGGCCTATTCCAGCGAGCGCTCGTGCTTGTCGTGGTACTTTGGATGAGTGGATTTGCAGCATCGGTGTTGGGATGGTAGCCAAGTGATTAAGGCTATTATTTTCGATTTCTTTGACACTATTGCTGCTGATTTTTATCGGGTTTGGTTGGAGCGTAACCGCTTTGCAAGAACCGGTGAGTTCCTTGAGATTGCGCAAGAGATTGATGCGGGGAGCATTGAACTTGAAGAGTATTACGCACGTCTGAGCAAGCTCAGCGCCATCCCCGCAAATGCTATTCGCCAGGAATTTGAAACAGAGACCCAGTTAAACTACGGGATGCTTGAGCTTATTGATCAACTCCGAGAAAATTATCGGATAGCCCTAGTCACAAATTCACCACAGGGTTTGGTTCGTAAGATTCTTCGATCCAACGACTTAGAAAAGTATTTTGACGAAGTAGTGATCTCCGGAGAAGTAGGGTTTGTTAAACCCGACCCAGAGGTTTTTAGAATTGCTTTGAAGAAGTTGGACGTGGACCCAGCAGAGGCTATATTTATCGATGACCTAGAGAGCTACCTTGAAGGCGCAAAAGAAGCGGGCATTACGGGCATTCTATTTAAAGAAGTCGGAAGGCTAAGACGTGACCTAAAGAAGGCGGGGATAAAAATTGTAAACTTGGAAGACCCGACGCCCGGCTAAGGAGGTAGGGCCTAGGCGCCACATTGAGGATGGCGTTTCTACAAGCGGACGTCAAAGACCGCCAGGCTACGTAAACGTGGCTCTAAAATATTTGCGTGTTCGACAGCTCCAAATGCGTCAGGTAGTCGTCCAGCCGAAAAACACTGGTGTCTGAGCCGCCGATTATTTGGCCCTGGAGTTTGATGGTATACTTCAGCCCTTCGCCGCCGCCGGAAAGTTCGGTGATGCGGCTGAAGCTGCGAGCGCCTCGAGTGCCCCCTGAATCAAAAGTAAAGTTGCTGCCCGCGGCCGGCTCCATCTCGAAGACTCCTTGGTTACCTGCAGAGATAACCACGGCTCGCATCGAGCATCGGGTAGCGCCTTCGCAGCGCGACTCACCGCTAAAGGTGATGTGCGCAAGCCGATGACTGGTATTGCTGTCCGGGACAGTAATGTTAAAGGTAGTATTGGGAATGTCATGCCAGCCCGGGTCGGTGGGTACAAGCACGGCGTTCGTCTGCGTAATAAAATGCTGCTCAACGTCACCGCCGCTTGTTTTGGTGGACGAAAAAGCCAACGCCGTCGTGCCGGCAGCCAGCACCAGAATGACCCCGATAACAATCACGCTGGCCGGGTGTTTAATAAGTCTTTTGTACATCAGTTCTCCCTTGATAATTACGTTTATGCCCGCTCATTGAGCCCATATAAAATGATACTCCATAGTAAGTTCTTTGTTATGTGCGCCCTCGGAGCCTTCGCACCCTTCCGCGTTGCGTGGCGCAGTATGATCGAATTGCCAGGCGCGTAGCAAACGGCGCGGGTTTGGTATGATAGAGCCATGCAATTTAGCTTTGATACTCGGCCGTCAGATTCTCCGCTGGTTCGCGGGGTGTGGCGCACTGCAAGCGACAGCGGCGGTGTTTTTAATTCGTTAGCCGAGACGCACTGGGGCTTGGCGATTACCCGGCAGCAGGGCAAAACCACGGTCACGCTGCTGGGGCCGCAGACAAGCGCGCGACTGGCACCGGTGCCGCAAGAGGCTGAGATATTGGGACTGGTGTTCAAGCTGGGCGTAAGCATGCCGGGCCTGGATGCCCTGGCGCTGGTTGACAAAACCATAGAGCTGCCGAATGACGGCCGTCGTTTCTGGCTGGATAGCAAAAGCTGGGAAATTCCAACGTTTGAAAATGCGGACGATTTTGTAGCCGCGTTGGTTGCCGGCGGCCGCCTGGTATATGAGCCGGTTATTGAAAAAGCGCTGACAGTGGATGCGCCCAAGGGCATGTCGCCGCGCACCATGCAGCGACAGTTTTTGCGTACCACCGGCATGAGCCGCAATACTGTGCGCCAAATAGAGCGTGCCCGCTCTGCCCTGGCAATGCTGAACGACGGCGAACAAGCTATGGACGTTATTGAAAAAGCTGGCTACTACGACCAGTCGCATCTCATTCGGTCCTTTGGCCAGTATTTGGGCTACCGGCCCACCCAAAGCCAGGATGCGGCCGACTGGCGGGCGTTGCTGACCAGCACGTGGTAATGCATGTTGACGTTTTTATACAATCCGCAGGCATGTGCAAGGCGCTAAGCTTTGCATAGACTACGTAAGCAATGAAAGGAAAACATATGGCAAAGTTAGTCGTTTCAGAATTTTTAACAGTCGACGGTATCATGGAAGATCCGGGTGGCGCCGAGGGCTCGCAGTACGGCGGCTGGGCATTTAAAGTTTCGCGTGGCGAAGAAGCCGACCGCTTTAAGCAAGACGAGCTGTTTAGCGCCGGCGCACTACTGCTTGGCCGCAAAACATATGATGGCTTCGCCCAGGTGTGGCCGCACGTCCCCGAAGACCCGGCCGGCTACACCAAGCGGATGAACGGCATAGACAAGTACGTTGTTTCGCCCGACGAAGCCAGCGACCCATGGGCCAATTCGCACTTCATTACCAAGGACCCCATGGATGAAATTAAAAAGCTGAAGGCATCGCTGCAGAAAGACCTATTGGTTTTTGGTAGCGGCATGCTGGTGCATGGCTTGCTGGAAGCCGGCTTGGTGGACGAGATCCGCATGATGGTGTGGCCAACGGTGGTTGGCGGCGGCAAGCGGCTGTTTGAAGGCCTAAAGCTAGACCTGGACCTGGTTGAAACAAAAGCATATGATTCGGGCGTGATTGTCCTGGTCTATAAACCGAAACAAGCATAAGGAGGCTGTAATGGCACACGTTATTTCCAAAGATGGTACAAACATTGTTTACGACAAACTGGGCAGCGGCCCGGCAGTGATTTTGGTCGGAGGCGCTTTTCAGGATCGCCAAGGGCTGGCATCGCACGCCCAGCTGCTCTCTCAGCACTTCACGGTATACAACTACGACCGGCGCGGGCGCGGCGAAAGTGGCGACACTCAGCCCTACGCGGTTGACCGCGAGGTGGAAGACATTCAGGCGCTCATTGCAGCAGCTGGCGGCCAGGCGTACTTGTTTGGCGGGTCATCGGGCGCGGCCTTGGCGCTTGAGGCGGCCCGCCAGGGCGTGTCCGTTACCAAGCTGGCTTTGTATGAACCGCCATTTGTTGTTGACGATTCTCGGCCCGCCGTGCCGGCAGATATTGCGCAGCAGTTACGCGACCTACTGAAGGCTGGCAAGCCAGGCGATGCTGCCGAACTTTTTCTGGTGCGTGGCGCAAACATGCCGGTTGAAATGGTTGCGGAAATGCGTGCCGCGCCGTATTGGCCAGAGGCTGAAGCCTCGGCAACGACGCTTCCCTACGACGCCGACATTATGGGCGACACAATGTCAGGCAATCCCCTGCCCAAAGATCGCTGGAAGAACGTGACAGTCCCGGTGGCGGTTATGTGGGGTGACCAAAGCCCGGCGTGGCAGCAGACGTCCATGAAGCAGTTGGTGGCGCTTTTGCCGCACGCGACATCCATGGTACTGGAGGGCGAGACGCACGCAGTGACGGCCGAAGCTTTGACGGCCAAGCTAGAGGCGTTCTTCCAATAAAACACTCTTGCTCTAGGGCTGGATATTTTGCAGCAGGGTTTCCAGCCCGCTATAGTCTTGGTACCTTTTTAGCGGCGGCATGATGGCGGCAAGTTGCGACGGGGTGAGTGTTTCGAATGGCAGTATGGTGAGCGTCTGGCTTTTGGCGCGCGTCTGGCGCCGCCATGTGCCGGCCACGCGCCCGTTTATAACCAGCGTTGACAAGAACATGCCATTGCCGCCGGGCACAATTCGGTCGGCGTACTGAGCGGGCAATGCGGCCGAGCGATCTTTGTACCCCAGCATGTACTCATCGAACCCAGGCAGCAAAAACGTGCCCTGTCCCGCAGGCTTTGCGGCCGGGCTGAACCAATACTCGACGCCCCCAACGGTCTCGCTTGCCAAGCTGGCCTTGGCGTGATGCAACCCAAGTTTGGCATCGCCAAGTGTCAGGTTGGCCCAGCCGGAAAAATCTTTAAGGCTGGCAGGGCCGTGGCTGGTAAAGTAGCGTTTTGTCAGCTCGTCCAATGCTTCTTCCCGCTCTTTTGGGGCGGTGCGCGGCAGCCAGTCATCTGCCAAGACAAATGTTGGCTGCTTTCCGCTGTGCGGGCCAAAGCACAGCAGGCCAGTCTCGGAAAGGTGGCGCAGTATGTGAATGCCCCGCTGCCCGGCTGTTGCGATGCCGTGTTGGTCAAGCAAGGTGCAGAGCTGGGCGCGCGTAAGGCAACGGTTGCCCGCAAGCGCGCGCGAAATAATCCGTTTGCTTTTGGCAATCACCTCCTCTGTAATTTCCAGCTGTCGTCGACGTCCAGCTGCCGCGGCAGTGCCGCGAGGCGCAAGCAAGTCCACCATCCAGCGAGCATCCTGTGCAGCTAAAAAGTGCAGCGTGCCGCGCATGGGCCAGGTGCGGACAATGCTGCGCTTTGCAATTGCCAGCTCAATGTCCGCGCGCGTAAGGCTGCGGGTTCTGAGGGCAATTGCCCACAAGGCTCCTGGGTAATCTTGCGCCTGCATTGCGCCCATCCAGGCTACAACGTCGGCTGCAGTGGTAAAATCGGCTGTCGAAATGTGCTGGCTGTACAGCCGAGTGCGGGCGATATTCATTACGTGTAATTATAGCAGTACGGCAGGTGCCCCGGGCGTAGGGTGGCTAGATGGCGTGGCGGAATTTATTCTGCGAAGGCACATGTCTGGGCGCTGTGGTGGGCTTGCGGCGGCAGACCTAGGTCGGCTCGCCAGTCGGCTTCGTTTTCGTATTGGTTGAATGGTTTTATTACTTTAACCTGGTCGGCTGGGAACCACGTGCCGGAGATAGGGTGCGCCTGCCCCGGGTGTACTGCGGCTGGCAGCGGCGAGCGGTATTCGAACGGCAGCTGAGGTGCGGGCTGGAATGGGTGTGCGGGCTGGCCAAGGTCGTACAGCCAGGATACCAGCCCCGACCCTTTACGCTTGATGGACGTTATGAGTGCCTCGGTTGCGAATAGGCTGATGCTGTGCAGCTCCCCCGATTCATTGGTGACAATTGTCCAGCCGTGGCTGCGCTCCATGACCGTGAGCTGGGGGTGCTGTTGCCCCAGGCCTCGTACAACCGCAAGCGCTGCCAGTGTGCCTGCACACACCTGCGGCTGTTGCGTGAAGTGCGGCACAAACTGTCGACGTTCAAAGTCCCAGGTTGTAGGAAGCGATGGCCTAATCCCCGGGCCTAGGCGGCCATCCGGTAAAACAACATGGTCCAAATCTTTCGGCCCAAGGGGCGTGCCGTACATGAGGTGCCCGTGCTTTTCTAGGGCCCATAGGTCGTGCATGCTCATAGGCTGCTGCTTTGGCGCCGCGTGGTTTTGCTGCGGGGCAAAACACGTGGGTTATATCTCCAGTTCAAGGTAACTCCCCTGCTCTGGTTCAAGCGCCCGGGCCTGCTCGTTGGTCAGGCCATGTACAACCGCGCACATTGCCTGGACAATCCACGACGACGTAACCACCAGCACCGAGCCGTAGCCCTTGCCGCGCAAGTCCTGGACAAAATCGGCCACGCGCTGCCTGATGTCCTCGATGGATTCGCCGCCATTGAAACGCGCAGTCCATTTGTCCGGGGCGGCATCCAGTGCCTGTTCGTATTCCTGAAAGTGTTTGCCCTCGTAGCCGGAGCGGCCGTCGTTCAGCCGAGGGTCTATTTCCACCGCAACACTGTGCGTGGCATGTACTATTTCCGCTGTTTGCTGCGTCCGTTTTAGCTGGGAGACAAATATGCGGTCAAAGTGCACCGGCTTTAGCTTGTCTGCCAGTGCCTGCGACTGCTGAATGCCCGCGGGCGTAAGGTGCACATCCACGGCTGGGTCGGCGTTGCACAGCCCCAGGTCGTTATAGTTTGTACGGCCGTGCCGGGCAAGGTATATTTTCATGCTTCTAGTATAAACGACTGGCGGTTGTCTTGCTGCAGTAAAAACGCTGGCAGCGCGCGGCAGCTGCCGATACTGTGCATGCGGCCAGGGGCTATTTGGCTGTGATGGCAAAACTGCCAGCCGCGTGCTATAGTCGCAGAGTCTAATAGTTGCGTGGTTGTGACCAAAAAGGGTGGTTTGTTGTGCTGGTTGTTGTTGCCATTTCGCTTCGCCTGTTTGCTGGTGCCGCCTATGTACGGGCGGTCATTACGGGCAAGGCCAGACCCCACGTGGTAAGCTGGTTTTTTTGGGGTTTGACCGCGCTGATTGCTTTTGGCGTGCAGCTTTCGCAGGGCGTTGGCTCGGCGGCATTCGTTACGCTTGCGTTGGGCGCTGGGCCGGTGGTGGTTTTTGGATTGGCCATTGCCAAGGGGATGCACCGGGTTACATTTAGCCGTATCGACAAGTGGTGTGCGGTTTTGACCGCCGCGGGCGTTGTGCTGTGGTTGCTGACCAAAAACCCGCTGGCTGCGCTTTGGCTGAGTATTGGCGCAGATATTGTCAGCAGCATTCCTACGGTTATCAAATGTTATCATCGGCCCCACACCGAGCATGCTTTGCCGTACGGCATGTCTATGGCAAGTATGATTTTGACATTGCTCGGCACCGGCCATTGGACGGTGGCAGCCGTGGCGTTCCCGGCGTACATACTATGCATCAACACTGTTTTTACCACGCTAACCGCCAGCCGCGTGGGGCCGCGCCTGCGCCAGTGGCGAGTCCAGAAAGAACACATGGGAACGGCCGGGTAGCGTAAAGACAAGTATGTCTGTTCGGCTACCCGGCCGGAAGTGCTCCGCTGTTACTGCTGGTTGTTGGGGTCGGCCAACCACGAAAGCCGTGGCTTGACTGTGCCGGCGAGGATTTCCTCGTAGAACTTGGTCGTCGCCCGGATCGACTTGCCGGCCAGCTGGATTTTCCACCTTCCGTGCGGTGGCCGATTGTCGGTGGGATAGAGGGTGCGACGGGTGACGTCGGCCGTGGTGGTGCCGCGGCGGTACGGTCCGGCCGTCAGGAGACCGTTGTCGTCGATGTCGTCGTTGTCGATGGTGACGAGCGCGATAGGGACGCCAACGTACTGTGCGGGCGTGGCGCGGAGCAGGCGTGGGATCTCGATGCCGATGCCGTTCTCGTTGCGCAGGATCCGCTGATCGTCGCACATGGGCCGCGTCACCCTGTTGAGTGTCGCCTCCCATTCCTCGTGGATGCGCAGAAGGCGCCGGATGAAGTCGTTGTCCGCGCTCTCGTTGACGTACAACACCGTCTTGACCATGCTGGCCTACCTTTTCGCTGCTTTGTTCGAATGGAGGGTGACGATTGGCTCAACCGAAGCAATAACGGGGAGCTCACTAGGCGCAAACGTACGCCCACCGAGCTCACCGCTGCAAGAAGATGTGAAAGAGCTACGGTATTCTATAATTTTTAACGTATTTTGTCAATGTAAACGTGATGGGTTGGCGCACTATATTGCAGGTGGTTCGGCCGGCTTTTTGAGGCATGGCGGCTGCGTTGGCAATCTTTGTATTTTGCGCAATACTAGCATGTAAGATGTCGTACGAAGCAAGCCACGAGCTGGGTTCGGCGCCTCCCGAGGGTACATTTGCGGAGGCACTGGGCGAAGTTACTATCCGGCAATACCAGCTGGCAACGCATTTTTGCGAGCAGATTGAGCCCTACCTGGCCGGCAATGTTGTGGATGGCATGGAGCTGCGCTCGCAGCAGTTCCCTGCGCTCAGCGAGTTGCGCAGATATTTTGGCGAAGCCGCAGCCCACCCCGACCGCCGCGTGCTGTGGCCGGCTCCGCCCAATTCCGGCAAAAGCACCATGGCCGCGCTGGTACTGCGGACGGCTGGCGTGGGGCGTAGACTGCCGGATGACGACCGTCCGGTTAAAAGCGTCATTGTGGTGCCCCGCGACTATGCCGCCCGGCAAATAAAAGACGCCTGCCAGCACATTGCCCCCAATGTCAAAATGTACAACTACAAGCCCAGCAAAAGCGAGCTAGCCATTGACAAAAACGACGTGCTTTTTATGACCTACCGTGGCTGCCTGGACGTGGCGGAGGACAAGTGGGACTACATAATGGGCAAAGCAGACTTGCTGATTTTGGACGAGGTTCATCGCGGCCTGGGGCAGCAGATTGCCGCCCGCCTGAACAGCGCCATGGAGCGCTACAAGCCTACAACCTTCGCGCTTTCGGCCACGCCCAATTTCAGCCAGGAACGGCAGACAGTAACCATACTAGGTATCAAGCGGACCATTCCGGCCATGACCCCGCGCGAGGCATCCGAAGCCGGCATAGCAAACGGCGTGCAGCTGATTGCCATGCACAGCGGCACGCCCCTGCATTTTACGTCAAAGCGTGGCAACATAACCGAGGAAGACCTACACCCGCTGGTGGATAGCGCGCTGCGCAACCGGCTGATTGTGGATATTGTGCGTGACATGGCGCGTTTGGGCCGGCAAGGTTTGGTGCAGTGCGTGCCGGGCGCCAGCAACCAACATGCGCAGACAATTGCCCGGCTATCCCGCCAGCAAAAAATTGTCGACCCAAAAACGGGCGAGCCGCGCAACCTGCGCGTCGAGTCCATTGGCAAGCACAGAACCAAGACCGAAATTAGCGACATCATCCGCGACTTTAAGGCGGGCCAGCTGGACACGCTGACGTTTTCGAAGTATTTGGTAGAAGCCTTTGACTACAGCGGCGTGCGCTACATTTTGGCCGCGTCGCCCACAACGTCTTCCGTGGACATGGGCCAGCTGGTGGGCCGCGGTACGCGCTTGGGCGATAGCCGCGTGACCAAGCTGCTTTGTTTGGTGGATGAATACTCGACAACATACAGAAAAGAATTGCAAACGCCGTTTCATGTATATGGATCGGATACGTTTGACCAAGGCCAGATTATTACCGCACCGCCGCCCGTGGAATTGACGCGCGGAGAGGGTGTGAGACATCCCAAAGTTCACGGCAGCGGCTCGCCAAGGCCAAAGCCCCAGGGCGAGGAGTCATTATACGAAGGCCTCTCCCCTTCTGTAGTTGAAGCTGTGCGGCGCATACCGTCGGGTACCATATTGGACCAAATGCTGGTGGTGAGCGAAGTAATACAACGCAAGCCGCCAGACGGCTATGTGCCGCTGGGAAATATTTCTGAAGTGCAGCACGGCAAAGTAACACTGGAAGGCGCCCGGAATGCGTTGCGCGGCCAGCTGGACAAAGACGGGCAAGTTATGATTGTTAAGGCTGCGCACGGACACGTACAGTCGTACGTATCGCCCGCGGGCATTGCGTACCTGCATCAACGGTACGGCGCCACAAATGACATTACGCGGCAAGAGATTAACGATTTTCTTGCAAGCCAGGGCTGGCCGCGCTTGTCGCTTGGTGGGTTTGTGCAGGAATGCAAGAACGTCTGCGTGGAGTACGCGGTACTGAAGGGGGCTATTTGCATGACTAAAGAAAGCGGGCGCAAGCTTTTGGTCAGCCTGGCCGAGGTGCCCTTTGCCGACCCCGAGCAAGAAATGCTACTAAGCGACATGGTGCGCGCGCTGGGTGAAGCAAGCACAACCGAGCTTCTTCGTTTGATAAAAAGGAACGAGGAAACGTATGCGCAGTTTTTGCGGAGCCGCCGCCGCGGCAGGCGCCCCAGCGCGTACAAGCAGGCAGGCGCTTTTGCAATGGAGGGCGTTGAGGCCTTGATGGACGAGTTTACCACTGGGACGCGCATAAGAAGAGAACGGTATGCCCACATAAACGTACCAGAGGCTATCGCAAACATGCAGGCCGATTACCGCCAGTACGTTTTGCAGAACAACCTTTCGGCAAGCTTGGGCATCGCTGCCATAGATGCGTTCCTGGGTGTTTCGCCGCAGGCCCGCCGGTCCCAGCCAGGCGCGCGGAGGATCGGCCGTCCACGAAAGTCCGCCCCATCCCCACAGCAGGCAAAGCCCGCGCCTGCCCGGAAACAACAGGCGCGCGATGATGCGCCGGCAGTAACCTACCGCGGCGAAACCTGGAAGCTTGACCCAAGCTTTCACCTTAGCGGCTACGGTAACTGGTGGGCGCACGCCAACTGCAGGGACGCCAACCAAGATTTGTTCGAAGCCAGGCGTTCCCCCACCGTCGCCCTGGAATTTTGTCAAGGCTGCAGGGTGAAGGGCGACTGCCTGCACTTCAACTTGCAGAATGAAGGTGATGGGACGTTTGGCGGGTTACGGCAGGAAGAGCACCGCTCGCTAGACAAAGAAAGCACCATTGTCTGGTTGGAAAGTACACGGCCAGCCCAGAAACCGCCGGCCAATCTTCAGGCGGCACAAAACCCCCAGTACAACCAGACATGGCGCGCCTAGCCCCGGCATTACAATTGTCAGGGTTTCATAAAGTTATATCATATGTGCATGAATATTTGTTGCAGGAGGCCACGCAGTCATGACACATAACGAAGCTTCGGAACCTTTCCCCACGTTCCAAGATCTTGCGGACAGCGCCGCAATGGGCATTGGCCGACGGGCGCTGGCCCGCTACTACATCCAGCGTAATCCCGCTGCCAGCATACGCCGGCACGAGCGTTTGGGCACGCCACTGGCCCGAAAGGTTATTATGAATACTGTTGGACGGCTGGTGCAGAACCGGACGGACCGGGATACGCGGTATCGTCTGAATCAAAACCGGCCTCCCATGGAGGCGGCAACCCATTTTGCCTTGCATGCAAGTGTGAGCAACGAAGGCATCCACCTGCTTGGCATAGGCTACGGCGCTGAGGCGCTGTTGACTAACCAGCCTGGTTACCTCATGGCCGCGGCCGCCGTACTCACTGCCGTGCAAGTGCCGATTGTGGCGGTGCAGCGGTACAATCGGGCGCGAATGATCCAGCGCGTGGACGAACAACTGGCGGCTGGCGAGGTATTTCAGCAGGAATACCGCAACAACTTTGGCATTGATGGCCGTGCGTATCAAACCTGGCAGGCTGCACAAACCGCAGAGAATCCGCAAGCCGTGCAGGCTGAAGAGTCGGGTGAGCAACCGGCGGAGTAGCTGCGGCCGGCGCGGTGAAGCCGGCCTTTAGTGGTGCGGCGGTGCCGATGCGGCCAGCGGATACTCTGCCAGCAGCTGCGGGCATGTGCCGTGCGGCCCCAGTGCAAAAAGACCAATGGCGCGGTAGCTGCCGCGCAGGGTTTGGAGGGGCGGCAGCGACTCGGCGTTAATGTCAACGGATGTGCCTGGCTGAAACCAGTTGAGCGTGTCGTGCGGGCGGAACAGGCCGCCGTGCCGCGGGTCATCTACCTCGGCATAGCCGGTGCGGCGGATGTTGGTGCCCAGCGGATCGGGCGCGTGTAGCAGCGTTGACAGTTGGTTGCCTGCCGGGTCCCGCTCCACAAGCAGGCCTTGGCGCAGCGGGTTGATTTCCTGAACGACGGTGTTCTGGACACTTAGCAGTTTGTCGAGCATGCCGCGCTGCACTTCAAACGATGCCTCGTCCTCGTTGTATGCATAGCGCGTAGCCGCAACGTCCTGCAAAGCGGGCTGCTGTGCGGCAGTTTGGTGCAGGCGCCGCCCGGCTTCCGGCAGATTGTTGACGGGAAGCGCCACCTGGTAGAGCGTAAGGTGCGGCGCAAGCGTCAGCCGCTGGCCCGCACGTCCCAGCTGCACAATGGTGGGGTGGCGCTCGGCCAAACGCTGGCTGACGTCAGCCAGCTTGTCGGCCAAGCTTTCATCGGGCAAAAGTGCAATGTTGCATTCCAGTTTCAGTACGTCTGTCATGCCAATCAGTATACGGCATGCGTGCGGCAGGCGGCGCTAGCCTACAATTGCCTCCCAGTAGAATGGTGTCTGGGCTGAATGTTTCGTCCGCCTGAATTTTGCTAATTAAGGTATCAAGCAAGCCGTTGAATTTGGCCAATGTCACAATGCCGTGCTGCGTTTCCATGTCCCCCCTTGTTTTGTTTGGTGACTAGCCAATTATACCGGCACTCCAAAATATTCCTGCCCTGATTTTTCAAGCCGGGCTTGAACAATGGGGGTAGGAGCCGAGCTTGCATGGGGTGGTGACGTATGCAAGCTCGGCTTGTGCTGACTGACGGGTGGTACGTCGCGCGTTTGTCAGCGGGGGGGTGTTGTGGCGGCGGGAGTTCCCATGGGTGTTGCCAGCGGGCGTCGGGCGGTCAGCGCCTGAAGCTCGTGGCTAAAAGCCGCCTGCATCTCCGCGGACTAGTAGTCCATTTCTTGGTCGTAAGCCTGCTGTGCGGAACGGGGGCCGACCAAGTGCGTCACCTTGACAGTCCTGCCGCAGCGGACCGTGGGGCACTTGACGACGCTTTCGTACTCGTCGTCGTCCGAGCCCTGGATGCGCGCGCCCACCCTGACTTCGGAAAGCATGAAGCTCATTTCCGTCCCGCAGTTTTGGCAGGTGACGCGACGGTTGCCACTGGTGCCGATGGGTGTAGGCACGATGTCTCCCTTTCTCGAGGATGCATATGTAGTGTATCGTCCGGTGTGTATATTTGCAAGCTGGGCGGAAACATTTCGTTGTAGCTTTTGTGTTGACGCGTTTAGGGCGGCTGTGGTTTCATGTCGGATGAAAGAATTCATGAGCGGCTACGACAGGCCGTGCGAAACAAAACAACGAGCCGCTCTTTGATGTTGCCGAAGGGCTGTACACAGAAGACGGCATAAACGGATAGCTCGTCTGCTTGCTGGCGCGAGCACATCGTCCCGCCTGGTATACTTACAATATGAAATGGCTGGCCGCATTTTGTGGGGACAAGCACGGACGCCTGGTGTTGTGGCAGTGGCCCAATGCGCCGCTGCTGGGCTGGCTGGCATTCGGCGTGGCGGCGCACGTGGCCGGCGCGGGCAATGTGCGGGCTGGCTGCCAGGGCATTAGCCGGGCGTTTTTGTTTGTGTGGGCGTATTTGGAGCTGACGCAGGGCGCCAGTTATTTTCGGCGCACGCTTGGCCTGCTGGTGCTGGGCCTGCTGGCGTATGGCTTTTTTGCACGGCCCCTTTAGTCTGTCGGCAAACAAACAGTGGGACACGAACAAGAAGTGATAGGATGGTACTATGGAAAATCCCTCGCCCGACAAACCAGATCCAGACGAGCTTGGTGCCGCAGGCGCTGGCCATCCAAATCCGCCCGAGGTGTGGGAAGTATTTGACGACTTGCCGGAGCCACCCGATATCGCACGCTCAAGCGGTCTTGCCGACAGCAGCCTTTCTTCATATGGCTCGTTTCCGTTTCGGTTTGACGAAGAAAGACTGGCCGGACTCATCCAGGAACTGGGGGGTGTTGTTGAAAACGCCGGGCTGCTGGCCGATAACGCGTACTTTCGCAACCTGAAAAGCGGCGGTGTTGAGCTGGGGCGAAACGCGAGGCGCCCGCGCCCTGTCGAACGCCCCGACCCCTACCCTACCCGCGCCGGCTGGCGTGCACACTTTGCACCTCCGCACAACCCTTACGCACCCGAAAAGGCCGATGTGCCCGCAGGCAGCATTGGCGGTTTTGACATCATCCGCAGCGCCACTACCCTTGCTGACGTTGGCGGCAACAATCACGCCAAGCGTGTGCTGCGCGAGATAATCTGCCAGTACGAAAACGCCCAGGTGTACGAAAAATGGGACGTGCCCGTGCCCAAAGGGGTGCTGCTGTATGGCGACTCGGGCCTGGGCAAAACAATGTTGGCGCGGGCCTTTGCCGGCACTGCCAACGCCGCTTTTGTAGAAATTCCCGTGGCCGTGCTGCGCGATAAATACTACGGCGAAACCGAGAAAAACCTGAAGCAGATATTTGACCAAGCGGCAAAGTACGGCAAGCCCATTGTGCTGTTTTTTGACGAAATAGACTCGCTGCTGCCGGATCGCCGCGACTTGCCCGCCAGCCACCCGGACGCCGAAATGGTGCGGACATTTTTGCAGGCAGTGGACGGCATAGAGTCAGCCAAGAATGTCATGGTTTTGGGCGCCACAAACTATCCAGACCGGTTGGACCCAGCAGCTATACGTCCGGGGCGTTTTGACCACAAGGTGCAGCTGGAGTATCCGGACAAGGCCGCGTGCCAGGAAATTTTGGCCAAACAGCTGCTGGCCGCCGAGCGTCGCGCCGGCCGGCCGCTGGCCGCCGACCAACTAGACTTGGACGAAATTGGCTTGTACGTGCAGAACCTGACCGGCGCACATATTGCCGAAATGCTCAACCGCCTGAAACGCACCATGGCCCAAACCGAGCGCACCATGGGCCGCGCCGCCACACTGGACGGACTGGAGGCGCTGACATTTGGCAAGGAAGCGCTTGGCGCGTTGGTTATTACAACAGACGACATTTTGGCCATGGCCATACAGTACCGGTTGGAGCTTGCCGGCATGCCGCCCGCTGACAGACCGGGCGACGACCCGCCCCAGGCGTCGCCCAAACCTCACTAGCCGCCAAAAAAAGCCGACAGCCATTGATACAGTATTTTGTATCGCCCTCAAATTGATGGTACTATCGTGTAAAGGTTTTTCCTGACACATTTCCAGGGCCTTCACCCCAGGAGCTTCACCACGGCTCTTTTTTCTTTGGCATATCAAAAGAGGTAACATGTCGCGTTTTGAGTATATTGGCCACCCGTTTACAGACTGGCTGCTTGTACACGATTATCCGCATACGCAGGCAGATGGATTTGAGCCAAAGCCCCTGCGCTCCATAACGGCCTTGAGTGAGGCGGCTATGGCAGAGACAATTGAGTATTTGCAGGCCTACGGTTTTGGTGGAAAGTTTCAGCAAAAGGGCTACATAGAACGCCGCAGAGAAGTAGAAACCTGGCTGCGTGTGCAGGCCACCCGCCGGTGCGGCTTGTCGGATGACATTGCTCAGCACCCTTTGTATTTTGAGCCGATGCCGTCGTTTCGTTCGCTGCGGGCCAAGGACATGGGCTGCGTTGCCATAGCAGCCGATATGCTTCCTGAAGACAAAATGACGTTTACTATCGGCGATAGTTTTCATGCCTACTCTAAATTCGTAGGAATGCCCACTGCCAACAACCCGCCGGGAACCGTCCCTATGGTTTTAAAACCCAGCGAGCTCCACCACATGCTTGTGTACGACCACGTGCTGCCGGATTATTTCCGCCGGACGATCGACGCCCCATATATTGAATGCCAGTTCTGGGATCCGAACCATCCGCTTATTGATTTTGCGCGCAATGCGCCGTTCCTGTGGGTGCCGCCAAACGAATGCTAGCTTTCTGGCGCTGCTCGTATCCCGCTCGTGCTATGATGAAAAGAAGTAAACGGACCGAGCCTGACATGACACGACGGAAGCAGACCTGGGGGATAGCTGCGGCGGTGGGTGCGCTGCAGTTTATGCTGATGAGCGTACCGTGTCTGGCGGCGCAGCAAAACAATGGCACCATTGCGCAGGGCTTTCAGGTTGACACCAGCCGCGGCGCCATTGTCTCGGGCGCGCTGGTATGCACGAAGGCCGGCAATAGCCGCACCGTCCAGCTTGCCGCCACTGATACTGCCGGGTTGCTGGTGGGCATTGTGGACCAAAACCCGCTGCTGGCAATTTCCGGCGGCAGCAAGGAGGCACAAGTGGTTCTAAGCGGTACAACCAATGTGCTAGTCAGCGACATTAATGGCGCGGTGCACGCCAAGGACAAAATTACCGCCTCGCCCATTGCCGGCGTCGGCATGCTGGCTACTGCTGACGGCCAGGTGGTGGGCACTGCCCAGACCAGTTTTGATACGGCCACAGCCCAAACGCGCAGCGTTGCCGATAGCCGCGGACGAACGCACACGGTGCACGTTGGCTTTGTGCCGCTGCAAGTAAGCGTTGCAGATTATCGGGCGCCGGGCAGCAGCTTTTTGCCGCCATTTGTTGTTAGTTTTGCAAACGGCATTGCCGGGCGGTCGGTGTCGCTTATTCGTATTTCGCTTAGCAGCGTGCTGTTGCTGCTGGGGCTGGTGAGTGCGGTGGCGCTGGTGTACAGCTCGGTGCGTTCCGGCATGATTTCGCTGGGCCGCAACCCGCTGGCCGCCAACAACATTCGCAAAAGCCTGTACCAAATGGGGCTGGTGGTTATTGCGCTGGTGGGTGGAACATTGCTGGCCAGCTACCTTATTTTGACCGTCTAGACGATGCAGCTTGTCAGCTTGGGGCGCAAGCCTGTAGAATGTAAATCATAAGCGAGTTGTTGAGGGGGTAGCAAGCTACATAATGGAAGACCAGCGCTCGTTGGATGTCACGCCAGATGTGACCGCGCCGGTTTCTCAAGCTGGCCTGTTGTCTGATGCCTCGTCCGGCGCCCTTACTCAGCCCATGGAGCCTACGGCACTTCAGGCCGAGCCTACTGTGTGGGAGCAGGCCCGGTCGTCCCGTCAGTGGGTGCGTTGGGCTGTGTTAACAACGGCCGCGTTGCTGCTGCTGGGCGGTGGTGTGTTTGTGCTGGTGCGCCGCGCCAGCGGGCCGGCGCAGACAAAGTCTGGCGACTTTGGCGTTGTCCAGCTACCGCTGACCAGCCTGGCTCGCGCCACTAACGTGGGCGCGGCATCAACCTTGAAGGTAAACGGCCAGCTGCAGGTGGCTGGCTCGCTGGTGCTGTCGCCGTCCACGCAGCCATCGTCGGCCGTTACCGGGCAGTTGTACTACGACAAGACGGCAAACCAGCTGGCGTATTTTAACGGCCAGCAGTTTGTGCTTGTGGCTGCCGGATCGGTTATAACCAATGTGACCAATATTGCCAACACCACGAACCTATCCAACGGGCAAACCGTTATTGGTTCGTCGGCTGCTGCTGTGCTGCTACAAGGCACCACGCCCGGCACCCAGCAAACCGGCAACCTCAACATATCTGGCGCTGCCAAGGTTGGCCAGCTGCAGACGGCGGTGGTTACCAGCAATGGCTCGGCCCTGTACTTCAACCCGGTGGATGCCGGCAATGTCAACACCCAGCAAAACGCTCCCGGCACGCCCGGCACGGCTGGCCTGACAACCATTGGCGCTACCATCACCGGCACAGGCATTCAGGGCGAGCTGCTAGCCACCAAGGCGACAATGGGTTCGAACAACGGCGCAGCCAATTCCATTACTGTGTACTTGGGCGGCGGCTCGGCTGCAAAGCATATTCAGGTAGCGCTGTATGAGGACGACGGCGACGTGCCCGATCGCCCGGCCAACCTGCTGTCTACCAGCGCCAGCACTGCCATCACACCCAACGCGTTCAATACCATTGCCATTCCGCAGGTGGCGCTGTCGGCCAACAACACATACTGGCTGGCATTCAACACAGACGACACAACTGTTACCCGTGCGTTCAATGGTGCCAGCAAGGGCACGTGCTTTTATGGAAAATCCTTTGGTGTTATGCCGGACCCGTTTGCCCCGGGCCCGTGTTTCTTCGCCGATGAGCAGTACACCATTTACGTCAACTACACGGTGACGTCCGGGCCAGGCGGCACCACTTCGCCGGCCATGTTTACGCTTGGCAACACCGGGCAGGCGCTGTTTCAAAACACGGTCGACTCTACCTCGGCATTTCAGGTGCAAAACGCCAGCGGCAGCACTACGCTGTTCAATATTGACACGCTAAACGGGCGGGTGGCCATTGGCAAAGCGTCGGCCAACTACCGGCTGGATATTGGCGCGGGCGACATCAACGTGTCCAATGGGCACTCGCTGCGGTTTGCCGGCTCGCCCACGCTAAGCGTGAATGCCGCGGGCGATACCACCAGCGTCAGCAGCTTTGCTTCCGGCGGCAAAGTGGTGGCGCAGGCGTCCAGCTTTGTGGTGCAGGACGCCAACGGCTTCCACCAAAACCTTGTTGTTGACAGCAACGGCGCCGCAGTTTTCAGCAACGGCACAAATACCACGGCTGGCTTCCAGGTGCAGAACGCAACGGGCACTGCCTTGCTTACCGCCGATACTTCCAACATGAATATTACCATTGGCAATGCCAGCGGCAGCGCCAGTCCGGTCATTTTGTACCTGGCCAACAAAAATACCAGCGGCGACCCGTTGGGTGCCGAGGGCGGCATGTACTACAACGGCACGTTGGGCAGCTTCCGTTGTTTTTACTCGGGCTTTTGGCATAACTGTGGGGACATCGAGCCGCAGCACGGGTTCTCGGCGTATGACGAATTTTTGGGCGGCCAGGCTTCATTCTCTGGGCCAATTGGCAGCCTGGACTGGACCGCGGCCGCCATTGGCGCAAACGGCAGCCTGGCATTCAACCCTGCAACGCCCGCTCCCAGCGCCGACCGGCCAGGTGTGCTGCGGGTGCAAACCCCGGCAGTTTCCAATGAAGGCACAACGCTTTTGCTGGGCGATACGGGCGGCGGCTCGATGATTATTGGCAAGGACAATGACGTCAAAACTGCCGTTGCCACAGGTGCCGCAACCGGCCAGGTGCTGCGCGTGGGCTTGCACGGCGAAACTACTGCCACCACTCAGCCGCTCTCCGGCGTATGGTGGGAGGCCGACCCAAGCGCAAACGCCAACTGGCGGTTTTGCTACGGCGACGGCGCAACCGCCACCTGCACGCCCACGGCCGTGGCTATTGCGGCAAACGTCTGGGTGACGCTGGAGATCCGCGTGACCGCCACAGGAGCGGGGGCATCGGCTGCAACGTTTATCATAAATGGTACGGCGTTCACGGTTAGCGGCGTCACCATTGACACAACCGGCCGCGTATCACCCGCCCTCAGCTGCTACGCAACCACCGCCGCCGCGCAAAACTGCTACTGGGATTACTTCCAGCTGACCGGCACCACCACCGCCATCCGGTAGCCACCAAGCCTGCACGCCTATGCCCTTGCCCTGGCGACAGGCTACGAATTTTATCCTTCATACCCCCGCCTTCGCCCTGGCTTTCGGCTATACTAGTAACATGCAGCATTATCAATCGGTGCTCGTCGCTGTCGCTACAACGCTAGCTGTGCTTTCGTATGTTCCATACGTGAGCAGCATACTAAAAGGCAAGACGCGGCCGAGCCGGACAACCTTTGGTATTTGGGCGCTCATTAGCGTAGTTGAGGTAGGAAGCTACGCTGCCTCCGGAGCTCGCGCTACGTTGCTGCTGCCGTTGGTCTATGCTGCCGGCGGCATAGCCGTGTTCTGTCTTTCGATCAAGCGAGGGGTTGGCGGTACCCAGAAACTTGATATTCTTTGCTTGGTTGGCGCGTTCCTGGGTGTTGTAGGCTGGGCGCTTACCAAGAATCCGCACGTCGCACTGTATTTGAGTATGCTTGCATCGGGCTGTGGGTTTGTGCCAACAATCAAGAAAGCGTACCTGCACCCCGAAACCGAGGATGCTTTGGCATGGAATCTGGCAGGTGTTGCAGCCGTCCTTAACGTTTTGGCTGTCTCAAACTGGGCGCTCTATAATATCTCGTACCCTATTTTCATGCTTTTGTTTGACGGTGCCATAGCGCTGTTGACGGTATTTCCCGGGCTGCTCCGCTACCAGGCAGAAGCTGAAACTAGTAGCTCAAGTTCGTAGGTGCGCTCAGCCAATAGGCCGGTGGTGATATACTGGGTTTCATGAAACAGCCTGCTACACTTTTGATTTTTACTGGCCTGCCGGGTACGGGCAAGACCAGCCTGAGCGCCAAGGCCGCCGACCACCTCGGCTTGCCGCTTATTGCCAAGGATGCGCTGAAAGAGCTATTGTTTGACAGTTTGGGATGGGGCGACCGCGAGTGGTCGGCCAAGCTGGGTGGCGCGGTATATAACCTGCTGGATCATATTGTGGAGCAGGAGTTGCGGGGTGGGTGCTCGTTTATTTTAGAGTCAAACTTTTCGCCGCAGTATTCCAACCAAAAGTTCGCGCGATGGCAGCAAACGTACAACTGCAACGTAGTACAAGTGGTATGCCGCACCGATCTGCCGGTTCTGGCTAAACGGCTGCTGGAGCGCGCTACCACCAGCCGTCACCCCGGCCATCAAGACAAAGGCACCGAGGCCGACTTCCTGACCGACCTACAGCGACGCGCGAGCAATGGCGAGGACCAGCCTCTGGACATACCCGGCCAGGTTGTACACGTAGACACTACCGATTTCCCTGCCGTCGACACCGGCGAGCTATTGCGCAATGTGCAGCAAGCCATGCTTCGCACCGCTCGCAGTGGAAATGCTGCGACAACTCCCCTAAAATAAACTGCATGCAGCACGAGCATCACGACAAGCATGCCGGCCATAGCCCGGACATGTTCAAACAAAAGTTTTGGCTGACGCTTTTACTGAGCGTGCCGGTGCTGGCGTTTTCGCCCACGGTGCAAGGCTGGCTGGGCGTGCACCTGACATTTGCAGGCAGCCAGTACATTCCGGCGGTGTTTGGCACCGTTATTTTTGGGTATGGCGGGCTGGTTTTTTTGAAGTCGGCCCGCGCCGAGCTGGCCGACCGCCTGCCCGGCATGATGACGCTTATTTCCATGGCTATTACCGTTGCCTTTGGGTACAGCCTGGCTGTGACGTTGCATGTGGTGCGCGGCATGGACTTTTGGTGGGAGCTGGCGACGCTGGTGACCATTATGCTGCTGGGGCACTGGCTGGAAATGGCTGCCGTATCGAACGCCGAGGGCGCGCTGCACGAACTGGCCAAGCTGCTGCCCGACGAAGCCGAGGTGCTGCGCGGCGACACTACCGTCAAGGTCCGGCTGGAAGAACTGCGCGTTGGCGATAGCGTTCTAGTGCGCCCTGGCGGACGCCTGCCAACCGACGGGCAGGTTACCGTGGGCGAATCTGATGTCAACGAATCTATGCTAACCGGCGAGTCGCGCCCCGTGCCCAAGCGCCCCGGCGTGCAAGTTATTGGCGGCACCATTAACGGCAGCGGCGCGCTAACCATCAAGGTGCAAAAGGTGGGCGCAGACACGGCGTTGGCTGGCATTATGCAGCTGGTTGCCGATGCGCAGCGCAGCAAATCGCGGGCGCAGATATTGGCCGACCGTGCCGCGTTCTACCTAACGTTTGTTGCGCTGAGCGCGGCCGTAGTCACGGGCATTGCCTGGACGGTTGATGGCAAGCCGGCCGGCTTTGTGCTGGAGCGGATCGTGACCGTGCTGGTGATTGCCTGTCCGCATGCACTTGGCCTGGCCGTGCCATTGGTTGCGGCCATTTCTACCACGTTGGCCGCCAAGAACGGGCTGCTGGTGCGCCAGCGTGCAGCATTGGAGGCGGCGCGGCGCATTGACATTGTGTTGTTTGACAAAACCGGCACGTTGACCCGGGGCGAGCAAGGCGTCGTGGATGTCATTGCCGGCGAAGACATTACCGAGCATGCCCTGCTTGCACAAGCGGCCAGCGTCGAGAGCCGGTCCGAGCACCCCATTGCCCAAGCCATCGTGGCGGCCGCGCACACGCGCAAGCTGCGCGTGCCCAAGGCCAGCAGCTTCACTTCCCTGGCCGGCCGCGGCGTTCGCGCGGCGGTTGCCGGCCAGACGGTGTTTGTCGGCGGGCCGCAGCTGATTACCCAGCAGCACGTTACCGTGCCTGCGCCTATTCAGCTGGCGGCAACGCAGGCCTCGCACGAGGGCAAAACTGTCGTGTTTGTCGTCCAAGACAAAACGGCGCGGGGCGCCATTGTCCTAGCCGATGTTATTCGCGACGAATCCAAGCAAGCCGTGGCCGATCTGCAGGCTATGGGTAAGCGCGTTGCCATGCTCACCGGCGATAGCCAGGGTGTGGCGGCATGGGTTGCAAAAGAGCTGGGCATTGAAACATTTTTTGCCGAAGTCCTGCCCGAGCACAAAGCCACCACTGTCAAACAAATGCAGGCCGACGGCAGCCGCGTGGCCATGGTGGGCGATGGCGTGAACGATGCCCCGGCAATGGCGCAGGCAGACGTGGGGATTGCCATTGGCGCAGGCACGGACGTGGCCATTGCGGCAGCCGGCATTGTGCTGGCCAGCGATGACCCGCGCGGCGTTGCCAAAATTGTCCGGCTATCGCGGGCTACATACAACAAAATGTTACAGAACCTGGCCTGGGCTGCCGGCTACAACGTGGTTGCCATACCACTGGCTGCGGGTGTTTTGGCGGCAGCCGGATTTGTGTTGTCGCCGGCATTTGGCGCAGTGCTCATGTCTTTGTCTACCATTATTGTCGCGGCAAACGCGCAGCTGCTACGAAAAGTTGGCAAACGCCTGTAGCGCGCCCAGCGTGCTCGCCAAAAAATCAAACGTATAGTATGGTGGTATTACGCTTACGTATAAAAAAGGAATACATATGAACCCCAACGAAGACCCCACGCAACCACCTGCCCCGCAAACGCCTGGGCCCGGTGCGCCAGCACCAACCTTTTCTGGACAGCCGCTCCAGCAACAGCCAGGCAGCGTGCCGCCGCCCCCGGCTTCTGGTATGCCGCCAGCAGCGGGCGGCATGGGCATGGAGCCGCCACAGCCCGGCCTTGGCCCGCAGCTGCCACCTTCCCAGCCCACGTATAGGCGCGCTGGCGGCAGTACAAAGCGGGCAGTAATGCTGCTGATCATTGTGGTGGTGGTTGCGGTGGTTGTGTCGGCTATTGCCTTCTTTCTAAAGAAAAAATAGCAAGCACAAAACAAAACAACCCCTTGGCAATCAAGGGGTTGTTTTAGTTCGTGCGGACGCTTTTGCTTACAGGCTAGAGCGACGCTTGCGAACAAAGTAGTGGGCGCTGGCGCCGGCCACAGTAGTGGCGGCAAACAGGGCGACAACTTGGCCCGGGCCGGTGTTAGGCAACGCGGCAGGCGTTGTGGTAGTTACGGCCGTGGTGACAACCGGGGTAGGCGTAGGGGTTGTCGGCGTAGTGGGCGTGACAGGAGGAGTGGTTTTCGGGGGTGTGGGCGTCGGCTTTTTGGTGGTAGGGGTGGCGATCACCGGGTTACCACAGGCTGACAGAATGGCGAATTGGAACACGCCATCTTTCATGACAACAAAAGCCGAGATGCTGTTGGAGCGGAACGAAACCGAGGGAGTACGGGTGTAGAAGGTGACGCCACCTTCGGTTACCTTGGTGCTGCCCGAGATGTTCTCACGGCCGGCAGTCAGGGCGTTCTTGGCAACAACTTTGCTGCTTACGATTACTTCACCGCTTTTCGTTACCGAACCGGCAACGGCTGTGGTGCCCATGGCAGACACATCGCTGCTGGAAATGCCGAAGTGAGCGTAAATGCGCGCAGTGCTGGGGCTGGCGGCGTACTTGCTTTGCAGCTCGGACACCGTGCTGGCGCCACAGTAGATAACCGCGTTGCTGTCACAGTCTTTGGTGCTGCCCGAGAAGTTGACGGGCGTTTGTGCGGATGCTGTCGCACCGAAGACACTTGTTACCATAATGGCGGTGGCTACGATGCCAGCAGTCAGATTCTTGGTCATTGTCATATTATATATACCTTTCCCGGAATGCTTGCGTGCCGCTTGTGGCGGCGCCTGAAGCTTCCTCCCCTCTCACGAGGTTGCTTATATATTAGCATAAGCTTTAGCATTTGTCAATATATAGTACCCCTGGTGGATACCTTATGTCTTGCAGACAAAACCCTATCATACCAGGCTACGGCGCTTGGCGTCTAGCGTATTTGTTATGGCGGTTGTGCGTGGCGGCTTTTGATATATTGTTGCTGCCAATTTTACCAGAGGTCAAACTTATTGACTTGTAGAGGCGGGTGTTGTTAAATATTTCAAGCTCATTAACATGGGTTGCCGCCTCCGGATGGCCCGGACATAGGTAGGCATCACCGAAGGGAGTCTGCTGGCATGGCAGAACGCAAGGGCATCAAGCTGACCCACGTCGGGCTCGAGGACTTCGTCCACGACGGCATCACCGACATCATCCTGCGGGGTGTGATCGAGGATCCGCGCGATCTCGAGAAGCTGCTGGTGGACACCTACCAGCGCGAGCTCATCCCGACGCAGATCGGGCAGATGCGACGGGCGATGCGCGAAAACAAGCTGCCCGACGTCGACCTCGCCATGCGGGGGGCGGGCCTGGACGGGCTCATCGACGCGGGCGGCATCGTCTACCTGCAGGCGCCGACGTACATCGTCGACGGCCAGCAGCGACGTGAAGCCGCGCTCCAGCTCTACCTGCAGGAGCAGCGCGTCATCAAGCTGGGCGCGATGGTCCACCTGAACACCACCCGTGACTGGGAGCGCCGGCGCTTCCAGGACCTCAACCTCAACCAGCGTCCCGTGGGCGTGAACGTCATCCTGCGCGATCAGGCGGAGGAGTACCCCGTCGTCGACGCGCTCTACCAGTACACCCTGCACCCCGACTCGGTGCTGTACGACAAGGTGTGCTGGAAGAACAGCAAGAGCGGCCGCGACCTCATCACCGCCCAGGTGATGTTCCGCGTTACGGGGCTGCTGCACGAGCACCTGGGCGGTCCGCGCGGCCACAAACCTCTCGCGCTCTGTGAGGGGCTGAGCAAGCTCAGCTGTCACATCGGCACCGAGGGCGTGGTCGACAACACCCGGGCGTTCTTCGGCCTCATCGACGAGTGCTGGGGTGTCCGGGAGATCTTCTACGTCAAGGGCGCCTACCACATGAAGACCAGCTTCCTGATGGCTCTGGCGCAGGTGCTGGGCAAGCACCTCGACTTCTGGACGCGGGACAACCGCCTGGAAGTGAACAAGAAGTGGAAGACCCGGCTGAAGAGCTTCCCGCTCTCCGACCCCGAGATCCTGCGATTGATCGGTTCCACCGGCCAGTCCCAGATCACGCTAGCCGAGCGGCTGGTCAACCACCTGAACTACAAGCTCACCGAAGCGAACCGGCTCCACCCGCGAGAGCCCAAGGTGAACTTCCTCGTCGAGGACGATGACTCCAAGGAGACAGAATGAACAGCACGACCGACAGCCCCATGAAGGGAACGACCGAGGAGTGCATGTTTAACTTCCTCGTTCAGCACGAAGGTGCTGACCGGGAGAAGACGCTCGCCAGGCAGGTGATCTCCGCCTTCACCGGCGCCGACCGCGCCATGCCGGCCAGCTGGATGCGTGCCATCCGGCGGGGCAAGGAGAACGGCAGGCTGCCGCTGGGCCCCCGGCTCATCAAGCTGCGGTGCCTGCTGGAGCTGCTCGGCTACGAAGTGGCGGAGTTCCGCGACCTGCCGGATCCCTCGCAGCAGCTGTCGTGGATGGTGTCGCTTGGCATCATCGACATCGACCGGCTGCGCAAGGACCTGGAGTACTCGTCTACCCAGACGGTGTACGATATGCTCCGGCTGGGCACCATGGCTGGCATCTCCGCTGGCCGTGCAGCTGCTGTCGACGCTCTCATCGAGGAGTTCCAGGACGAGATTGCCCCGGCGCAGGAAGCCTGGCAGACCTGGATTCTGGAGGTGCTGGATGGGCACGAGCACGCCACACCTCCTCATCGCTCCGAGGGCGGATACGGATCAACCGATTCGCGTCCGTCATCGGCGCCGCCAGCCCCCGAGCCGACGCCCCCACCGGCGCCGGCTCCGCCGCCGCCCGCACCCCGGCCCACGCCTTCGAAGCCTGCCGCCGCGCGGCCGCCGAGACGCATGCCGCTGCCGGCCACCGCTCCACAACCAATGGCTCCGCCCGAGCCCCCGCCAACCGTCCCGCCCTCCTCGGCGGGATCGGCGTTTCTGCCGGGCGCGCTCACCTCGTCGCTCGCGCTCAGCCTTCAGCTGAGCCGCGCGCTTCGGGAGCAGCCCAACGCTGCCGAGCTCAAGGCCCAGGTGGCAGCGCAGGCTCGTCCCAGCATCGTACCGCTGGTGCGCGTTCTGCTGGAGCTGCTGGAAGCGGAGTGACCGTCCCCTCGTCCCTGCAACCCAAAACCAAATGAGCTAGTCCGGAGATAATCCGGCCGGTGGCGCGGGTGCACCAGATCTTTTTTTAGATCCGCACCCGCCCCACCGCTAGCTTCCACAAATGTACGTTTGTGCTGATGAGTCTAAAAAGACGAAAAGCTAGAAATATAAAAGATGTTCGGCCTGCAAATGCAAGGGCCGAACACCTTTATAAAAACGCCCGCAATGTTTCGCAGGCGTAGTTTTTTACCGTTAAACCTTGTTCAACAGCGAGCCCAGAAGTGTGCTAACTCCTGCAACGCTGACGCCAATAGTAACGAGAACAGAAATATCACCACCAGTCATGGGGGACCTCCTTAATGATTATTTACTTAATAACGATGTAGCGCTACAGCTTTTGAGTATAAGCAAGTTGGTGGCGTGGGATATGAAATTTTTAACAGCACGGGGTGCGAGGCGTCAATTTTTGCAACCGATTCCACAGTCTCCGCAATGGCGCGCACTTGGTTGGTGGTGATTGTTTTTGGGCTATTTCTTTTTGTAGCAATTTCTTCTACACTACCAGTATGATCGCCGAGGTTATAACTGACATTAACAAAACCGTTAATGATACCTTGGGCCGGGTGGGCACGTGGCGGAGCATTCTTATTTTTGTGTTGGCGTTTGTGTTGGCATATGTGCTTAGCAGCATTGTGGCAAAGGCGTTTGTTGGCATTGTGCAGCTTATAACCGTGCGCGTGGATGCCAGCTCGAGCGACGAGCGTGTCATTCAGCTGCGGCGGGTAGAGACGTATTTGGGCGTGGTGACGGCTATTTTGCGCGTGGTGGTTGTGGTGGTGATTGCCTACATTGCGCTGCGGTTGCTGTCGCCGCAAACCAGCGGGTTTTTGACCACGCTGGGCGCGGGCACGTTGGTTGCCATTATTTTGACTGCAACGGTTGGGCCGCTGCTGCGCGATATTTCAGCTGGCGCCATTATGATTGTGGAACGATGGTTTTCGGTGGGAGATTTCATTCGGGTGGTGCCATTTGCTGACGTGATGGGCGTTGTGGAGCGCGTGACGCTTCGGTCTACCAAGCTGCGGCACCTGAATGGCGAGATTATCTGGATTCACAACCAATACATTCAGGGCGTGCACGCTACGCCGCGTGGGGTACGCACATTGGCGCTGGATGTTTTTGTGCGCGACCTGGAGGCTGGCCTGGAACTGATAGAAGACGTGTCCAAAACACTGCCCACCAGCCCAACCATGTTGGCGCATCCGCTGTACGTAGAAAGCAAAGAAAAGCTGGCGCGCAACCTGTGGCGCATTACCATTGAGGGGCAAACCGCGCCCGGGCGCGAGTGGCTGATTGAAAAGTTTATAGCCGAGGCGCTGAAAGACGCCGACGAAGAACAGTCGCGCAAGCGTATCATTGTGTACGGGCCGCTGGTGCGTTACGCCGACCAAACGGCAGAGCGGCGTTTTCGCCGTGCCGTGCGCGTGGCCCGCGACAACGACGAAGCCTAATCCGCAGCCTCTATGGCTGCCATTGCGTGCGCCCGTGCTGTTCGTTGTCGGAATTCCCAATGGTGCGGCAGTACTGCCACGTAGGCCATCCACGTGCCAATGCCAATTTCGTACGCGCGCTGCAGCAGGCCGACCACATCCATGCCCAGCAGCCGCGTACCCAATATCCCCACTCCTGCTGCCAGCTGCACGCCCACAAACACGCCGCACCCATATGCCAGCGGCCGATGGCTGCGCCGCGTGGCCAGCCACCACGCGATGGGCGCCAGGACAATAAGAATGCCCGCAACGGTACTCTCGGTTAAATGGATAGTTGTGATAAGCGAGTGCGTGTCGGCTAGCTGGCAATGCGTGTCCACTGACGGTGCACATGAGATTGGCAAAAGCGCGTCCACAATAGAGTCCACGCCTACTGCGGCAAACCCCACGCCCAACCAACCCGCCTGTGCAAACCCCATTTGGCGCAAAAATTGCCGCACCCGCGGGAAGCTGGCCAGCGCCAGCACGCCGGCGGAAATATCGCACAGCTGAAACAGCCAGTGGTAGGGCTGCGTACGCGCGCTAATCTCGCTAATGAGTGACCGGCTGAGGGCCAGGTGCGGGTTAAGCAGCGGCGTCAGCAGCCAGTTGTTGAATAACAAAATAATGCCAGTGCCAAGCAATGCCAGTTTGACATGGTGCCAGCGTATTTTGTACATGCTTTTACCATAGCAGGATTGCCAGAAGCCGCCAAACGCCGCCTATGTTCGTGCGGCCAAGCCGGCCCATCCTCTTGCTCCGGACCACTCTTTTGCCAGAGCCCTCCGCGCCGGAGGCCTTCGGCAGCGTTGGGTTGGAATCGGTCTTTCAAACCGATTCCACACGGCCTGTGCAAGGCAGCTGCCCCGGTTGGGCTGCCGCATTCTCCCGGCCGTTGGCGGGCGAAAAGGGCTTGTGCTTACGTGCGCTTACGCGATATAATTAACGCAGTTCAATAAGAGCGCAAGAGGGCAATGAGGATATTAATGCTTGGGTGGGAGTTACCTCCCCATAACAGCGGCGGGCTGGGAGTTGCATGCTACCAGCTTTGCAAAGCCCTCGCAAAAAAGGGAGCGGACATAGATTTCGTTCTGCCCTACCGCGCCGATCACGGCATCTCCTTTATGCGCATCACTGCTGCTCATCCGCAAAGCGTTGCGGACGTTCAGCGCGCCGGCATTGCATACGACAGCGCACGGTATACATTCACAGACGGCAGCGCCAAAAATCTGGACATATTTGACCAACAAGCACTGTACGAGCAAGGCGTGGCCGACATTGCCCGCACCCGCCCGCAGGCATACGACGTTGTGCATGCGCACGACTGGCTGACATTTCGTGCCGGCCTGCGCGCCCGCGAGGTGCTGGGCTGTCCGCTCGTGGTGCACGTGCACTCCATAGAACGCGACCGCGCCGGCGGCAACAGCGGCAACCCCATGGTTCGGGAGATTGAGGGCCTGACATTCCTGCTGGCAGACCGCATCGTAGCGGTCAGCGAGCACACCAAGCAGCTTATTGCCCAGGACTACGACATCCCACTAAACAAAATTAGCGTGGTGCACAACAGCATAGAACCAAACGGCCTGGACCCGCTGGACCCGGACAACGCCTACCGCTACCTGGCGGCGCTGAAGGCGCAAGGCTACCGAGTGGTTGTTAACGTAGGCCGTCTGACAATCCAAAAAGGGCTGCCCAACCTGCTGCATGCCGCCCGTGACGTTGTTGCCCGCGCACCCAAAACCATGTTCCTGCTGGTGGGCAGCGGCGAGCAGTACTTTGAACTCATTCAGCTGGCGGCAGACCTTGGCCTTAGCCGCAATGTCATTTTCACCAGCTTTCAGCGCGGCAAACGCTGGCGCGATGCCTATGCCATTGGCGATCTGTTTGTCATGCCGTCCATTTCCGAACCATTTGGGCTGACGGCACTGGAGGCCGTGGGCTACGGCACGCCTGTGCTTGTGAGTAAACAGTCTGGTGTTGCCGAGGTGCTGCGCAATGCGTTGACCGTAAACTTTTGGGACACACGCGAACTGGCCAACAAAATTACCGCGGTCATGCAGAACGACGCGCTGCGCAACGAGCTCCACGCCGGCGTCTACCAAGAATTCCAAAAGCTGACATGGGACGACTCGGCCGATAAACTAATGGCCACGTTTCGTCGCCACGCGTGCGCCGCGTCAGGGGCCGCTGTATGAGCAAAGCCATTGTCTTGTACCTGCACGTGCACCAGCCCTTCCGCGTGCGTCACTACACCATTTTTGATGTAGGTGTTGACCACCAATATTTCAACGACGACACCCCGGACGCCCTCACCAACAACCAGTTCATCATTCAAAAAGTCGCGCGCAAATCGTACCTGCCCACCAACCAGCGCCTGCTGCAGCTGCTGCAGCGCCACCCGGAGTTTCACCTCAGCCTGTCCATCACTGGCACCGTGCTGGAGCAGCTGGAACTGTGGGCGCCAGATGTGTTGGAATCGTTTCAGGCGCTGACGCGCACTGGCCGGGTGGAGATTGTGGGCGAAACGTATCACCACAGCCTGGCGTTTTTCTACTCGCGCAAAGAGTTTGAGGCGCAGGTGGACATGCACCGCCGCAAGGTGCGCCAGCTGTTCGACCAAACGCCGCGCGTCTTCCGCAACACCGAGCTGGCGTACAACAACGACCTTGCCTATTGGGCTGACAAAGCCGGCTACAAAGCCGTCCTGGCCGAGGGCTGGGACAAAATGCTGGGGTGGCGCAGCCCCAACTTTGTATACCAGCCAACATACACCGACAACATCCGGCTGCTGCTGAAAAACTACAAGCTGAGCGACGACATTGCCTTTCGCTTTGGCGATAAAGCCTGGAGCGAGTGGCCGCTAACCGCGGACAAATTCGCCCACTGGCTGAACGACACGCACGACGCAGACATTTTCAACCTCTTCATGGACTATGAAACGTTTGGCGAGCACCAGTGGGACCACACCGGCATCTTCGAGTTTTTGGAGCACTTGCCCGAGCGTTGGCTGGCTGGCACCGGCAACCGCTTCCTGACAGTCAGCCAAGCTGCCGACGCCCACCCACCCGCCGACCGCGTGGACGCGCCGCATACCGTTACATGGGCAGACACCGAGCGCGACCTAAGCGCCTGGCTGGGCAACAGCATGCAAACCTCGGCCATCCAGGCTTTGTACGACATGGAACGCGATGTGCTGGGCACGGGCGACCTTGCCCTTATAGAAGACTGGCGCCGTTTGCAAACATCCGACCACTTTTACTACATGTGCACCAAATGGTTTAACGACGGCGACATCCACGCCTACTTCAGTCCGTACCAAAACCCGTACGACGCATTCATTGCCTTCATGAACGCCTGGCACGATGTACGTTTTCGCCTGATGCAGAAAGGCGTGCAGGCGTAGCCATGGGCCGGCCGGTGGTCCTTAGCAATGGCCAGCTGTTTGTGGGGCTGGACGAGCACGGCCTGGTGCACGACTTTTACTACCCCTACGTTGGCCTGGACAACCTGACAAACGCGCGCAGTGTCATGCACAAAATAGGCGTGTGGGTGGACGGCGCATTTAGCTGGACAAACGACGGCACGTGGGACATTCAGGTGGAATTTGCCGAGGGCGCCATGGTGAGCGACGTGTCAATGCACTCGGCCCGGCTGCAGCTGACCGTGCAGTTCCGCGACTTTGTAGACACCGAGTACAACGCGCTTATCCGCTGTGCCAAAATCACCAACCATGCCGACCACCGGCGCGATGTCCGCCTGTTTATGCACCAGGTTTTCCAAATATCGCGCGCTGGCCGGGCCGACACCGCGCTGTACGTGCCAGACGACCACTACATTTTGGACTACAAAGGCCGCTGCTGTTTGCTGATTGCCGGCAAAGTTATGGACGGCGAAGACTTTGACCAGTTCTCGGTTGGCAACTACAACATAGAGGGCAAAGCCGGCACGTTCATGGACGCCGTAGATGGCGAGCTGACCGGCAACGCCGTTGAGCATGGTGGCGTGGACAGCGTGTTGCGCTTTCGGCAAGAGGTTGACGCGGGAGAATGGTTTGGCGTGGACTATTGGGTGGTGGCGGCCGAGAGCCAGTCGGACGCACAGGTGGTGCACACGCACCTGAAGTACTACCCGCTGGAAAAACGCCTGGACACGGTCCGCCAATATTGGCAAGAATGGCTGGGGCCGGGGCTGGACCGGCTAGGTTCGCTGCCCGCCAAGCAGCGGCGCATGCTGGAAAAAAGCTTGCTAATTATCAAGGCGCACTGCGATCAGCGCGGTTCTATTTTGGCCAGTGGCGATTCCAGCATTTTCAACTTTGGCCGCGACTACTACTGCTATTGCTGGCCGCGCGACGCCGCGTATGCCATATGGCCGCTCATTCGCCTGGGCCATACCGAGGAAGCCAAAAAGTTTTTCGACTTTGCCCGCGACACCATGCACCGCGACGGCTATCTTATGCACAAATATCAGCCGGACCGCGCTATCGGCAGCACCTGGCACCCGCTGTTACATGGCAAACACAAAGAGCTGGCCATCCAGGAAGACGAGACAGCTATGGTGGTGTACATGATTGGCGAGTACTACCGCGCCACGCAGGACGAAGCGTATGTGGCAAATATGTACGACAGTTTTATTGCCCCATGCGCCGACTTTATGACCGGCTTTGTGGACGAAGCCACCGGCTTGCCGCACGCCAGCTACGATTTATGGGAGCAGAAGTTTCTGACGTCAACCTACACCGTCTGCACGGTGATTGCCGCGTTGCGTACCGCCGTGGAATTGGCCGCGGTGGCCGGGCGTGCCGAAGACTCAACGCGCTGGCAGCAGGCGGCGGACCACATGTTGGGCAGCTTGGGCGCGTTGTATCACCCGGATGGGTACTTTCGCAAAGGGTTCTTGCTGCAGGAAGATGGCAACCTGGCGTACGACGACACGCTGGACATTTCCAACTTTTACGGTCCATTCATGTTTGCCAAACTGCCGCAGGATGACCCGCGCATGATCAGTACGCTGCAGCACGTAGAGCAGCGGCTGCTGAACACATCGCCCATTGGCGGCGTAATCCGTTTCGAAGGCGACGGGTACTTTTTGTCCAAGCAGCAGTACAAAGGCAACCCGTGGATTGTCTGCACGCTCATGCTGGCGCAGTATTACCAGGCACAGGGCAAGCATGACGCGGCGCGCGGTTTGGTCGACTGGTCAATTGCCCGGGCCTACCCCAGCGGCGCGCTCAGCGAGCAGTTCGACCCAGACAACGGCTACGCGCAGGGCGTCACGCCGCTGGTGTGGAGCCACGCCAGCATGGTCGACACTATTTTGAATACCGTTTTGCCACCCGGCGGTCATGCGGCAAAATAAGGAGCATGGTATATTCCGATACGCCGCCATTTGTTTGGTATGTCAGCTATGGGTCGAACATGGGCCGCGAACGTTTTATGTGTTACATACGGGGCGGTACCGCGCCGGGCAGCCAGTACGTCAACCCCGGCTGCAGCGATGCTACCGAGCCGCGGGGCGACGTCGCGCTTTCTCTGTCGCATGGTTTGTACTTTGCCGGTGCGTCGCAAATGTGGACGGGCGGCGTGGCGTTTATCCGGCCCACGCCTGACGGTCAAAATACATTGGCCCGGGCGTATCTCATCACATGGCAGCAGTTCGAGGAAATTGTGGCGCAAGAAAGCTGCCGCGCGCATGCGCCCATACGTTTTGCCACGTTGCGGGCGGCCGGCTATTGCGACGTCGGCCACGATATGTACGACCGGCTGGTGTACTGCAGCGACCGGCAGGGCTACCCCATGGTTAGCTTTACGACGCCGCGAACGTATGCTTCCTACACGGCGCCTGTTTTGCCGTACGTGCAGCGTGTAGCCGCCGGGCTTATGGAAGCGCACGGCTTGTCGCCGCGGGCCGCGGCTGCGTACTTGGCAAGTGTCCCGGGCATCCGCGGCGCGCATGGTCAGCGCCGGCTGGAGGCGTTGCTACAAAAGCAAACCGCGCCGGCAAGCGACGCGGTGTAGTTGGCTGGTTTTTTAGCCTGCTACTTGCGGCCTTTGACTTCGTTGCGGCCCAGGTTTTTCTTGGTTTCTTCAAACCATTCCGGACGGCGCAGGCGCGGGCTGTACTTGCGCAGGCGCAGTTTTTCCGGGGTGTTCATGGTGTTTTTGGTTGTGTAATAAATGCGGTCGCCGGATTCCTCGCCAACCATACCAATTATTTTGCGCTTGTCGCCTTTTTTAGCCATTGTGATAAACCTTTATGATCGTTTCAGTAATTGTAACAGAGTATGCACTTGTTTGCAAACAGGCACTCGTGGAGCCCTCGGCGAGGATTGAACTCGCGACCTCTTCCTTACCATGGAAGCGCTCTACCACTGAGCTACAAGGGCCTAACAGCGCTATTTTAGCGGATTTGCCCCTTTTTCTCAAGTGTTTCTGCATGCCTGGGTGCGTTAGTCTTTGGCAAAGAATGGGAGGTCGTCGGCAGACTCCAGTTCAGACTTTCGCGCTTCGTCGCTGGCGGCTTGGGCGGACTCCAGCCGACGAGTGTCGCCAATGGCGGCGTACAAGCCATTGATAGCTACGTGCAGGTTTGGCAAGTGCCAATCCAGCAACGAATCCATGGGGCCGTCGTCGCCCTCCTCGTAGCATTCGCGAATGCGTTGACGTACTTCTTCAAGTTTTTGGGGGAATGTATGATTTGCTGGCATTCGTCAAGCATAGCGAAGCAATTCAGCCAGGGCTGCGATATATTTCGTTGCGAGCAGCGGCAGATAATGCTAGTGGTTATATGTGGTGTAGGGCCCGGCTACTTGGCCACTACATTTCTTTCGCGTACGCTACGATGTTACTGAAAATGGTGTGCGCTGCATCCCTTGCAGCTTCCGTACGAATACGGTGCGGATGAAAAGCGGCAATAGACCGTTCGGGGTGCGGCATCATCCCCAGCACCAGGCCGCTTGGGTCGCATATGCCCGCAATATTGTCTACCGACCCGTTTGGGTTTTCAGGGTAGCCCGCAGGCTGCCCTAGGCCAGGTGTAGTGTAGCGAAAAACCACTTGCCCATTTTCTTTCAGCTGACGAATATCATCGTCACTTCCAAAAAACCGGCCCTCGCCGTGTGCGGACTGCATTGGAATTGGCTGTTCGGCAAAATCTTCTGGACGCACAAACATGCAGGCTGATTGCCCGACGGCCATATCAATCCAGCGGCATTCAAACCTGCCAACTTCGTTACCGGCCAGCGTTACTTGTTGCTTGCCAATGCTGCGATTTGGCAGTAGGCCGGTCTGCACAAGTACCTGGAAGCCATTGCACACGCCCATAACGGGTTTTCCTTTGTCCACAAAGCCTTGCAGTTGGTCGGACAAATAAGACGTAAGCTCTGTTGCCAGCACCCTGCCCGAGGCAACGTCGTCTCCGTATGAAAACCCGCCCGGTATTGCGAACACGTCATAGCGGTCAAGCTGGCGCTCGCCGTCTCGCAGCTGGTTAACATGTACCACTTCGGGTTCGGCGCCAGCTACCCGAAAAGCATGTGCCATTTCTTCGTCGCAGTTAATGCCGTCAGTTTTTAGAATGCATACTTCTGGGTTGCTCATTTAGTGGAAAATACCTTTCATTGGTGCCTGCCAGGCATCCTTAAGTTCGTCGGTACTGACGCTAAAGATAACGTTGTCCTGCCCATACAGTTCCAGTTTTTTATCGGTAGTTGTTTTGCCCAATACCATGTACGGAACGTTGCCAAATAGCCGCTGAGCCGTCTTTGCATTTTCAACTTCCACTACAAAAGTGCCTGCCGTCTCGTTGAACAAGAACCCATCCAAGCCCAAGGAAGACCCGGCAAAAGCAGTGGCGTCTACCGTTGCCCCAACATTGCCACCAAAACACATTTCAGAAATAGCAGAAACGACACCGCCTTCGCTAACGTCGTGGCAGGCAAGAACTTCGCCGCTTACAATTGCGTCGTGCATTGTGCCCAGCACCGTGGGCAACGTTTCCTGGTCAACAACCGGTATGTTGTTGCTGCTGCCATTGGCGACGTCGTAGTAGGCCGAGCCTGCCATTCCGTTGCTTAGGCTCCCTACCAAGACCAGGGTTGAGCCTGGTTTTTTAATGTCGCTTGTCATGGTTTTTTCTACGTCGGGGATGCGGCCAAATATGGACATGGTGTACACGGGCGGTATTTTTATAACCTGCCCGTCTTTGCCGCGATACGTCGACGACAAACTGTCTTTACCTGAAATAACCGGAAGTTTTAGCCGGTGCATCATGTCTACGGCGGCATCAACTGAACGGTCGAGTGATCCCATAGCTTCTTCGTCTGGAAACGGCCAAATGTAGTTGCCCACCGCCGCGGCTTCCGCAATGTTGCCGCCCACCGAAACGTAGTTCGCTGCCGCTTCGGCAATTGCCCAAACGGTACCTTCGTAAGGATCGAGCCTGTTAAGTATCGGGTTCATCCCGTGCGACTGCACTACGCCGTATGGCTTATCAAGTAATGGGCGGACAACCAGGGCATCATTGGGCCCGTCCTGGTTGACGCCGCCAAATGGAGAGACAACGTTGCCGCCCTGGACGCCGTGGTCGTATTGTCTGACGATAGGCTCTTTTGAATGCACGTTGCCGTGAGCCAGCACAGCCTTCAGGCGGTCAACCCACTCTTTCTGGGTTGCGGGCGCCGGCGGAATTATTTCGGCCACGTCGTCCCGTTCCCAGTGCGCCCGCATAATACGCTGCGGCAGCCCATCGGACAGAAAATCGTAGTCCAGCTCGGCCACGTTTTGTTCGCCATAGTTTACGGTTAGCGTATGGCTGCCGTCAAACTCGCCAAGCACGGTAGATTCGACATTATATTTGCGGCTGAGCTCCAGGAACGCTTCTATGTTTTCGGGGGACACCGCGGCAACCATCCGCTCTTGCGACTCGCTCAGCCAAATTTCCCAGGGCGCCAGGCCCGGATATTTCAGCGGAGCTTTGCTGATATCTACCGTTACGCCAATATTTTCGCCAATCTCGCCAATGGCCGACGAAAAGCCCGCGGCACCACAGTCGGTCAAAGCCCGAATGAAACCCAAATCTCTTGCTTCAATAAGGGCATCAAACATACGTTTTTCTTCAATGGCATTTCCAATTTGGACAGCGCTGGAGTTGACGTTAGCCGTTCGATCGGTCATCTCGCCCGATGAAAATGTAGCGCCATGAATACCGTCCCGGCCCGTTCGCCCGCCAATGATTACAACAAGGTCCCCCACTTGGGGCTCGCCCTTTTCGGCGCGTGCTTCAGGCAGAATGCCGTACGCACCAACAATAACGGTCGGCTTGGCCCGGAAATCTTCGTGATAATGTACGGAACCATTTGCCGTCGGTATACCCATGCGGTTTCCGTAGTCACGTACGCCCTGCACCACTCGCCGCTGCAGGTAGCCGGGGTGTAATGTGCCAGAAGGCAGACGGCTTTCATCCATGTCTGGAGGCGCAAAGCAAAACATGTCAGTGGATATAATTGTTTTAGCGCCCTGCCCGGTCCCCATAATGTCGCGGAATACGCCGCCGCTGCCAGTCATGGCGCCGCCGTACGGTTCAATGGCTGAGGGGCTATTGTGTGTTTCTACCTTGCCGCAGATGGCTTGATCGTCGTAGAACCGTATGACTCCAGAGTTGTCGCCAAAAGCAGAAACAACTAGGCTGCCAAAATTTTCTTTTGCGGCGTTCTTGATGCGCGTATACAGCGGCTCTTTCTCAACGCCGTCCACGATAACTTTTGCGTTGAATGTCTTATGTCCGCAATGTTCGCTCCAGCGCGCGGCAATAATTTCAAGCTCCGCATCCGTGGGGTCGCGCCGCAGGCCACGAAAATATTTCTGAACTTCGCGCATCTCCTCTGCATTAAGGAACAACTTGTCTTTTGACAGCTCCATTAGCTCGGCATCAGACGCTTCTCTAACTGAAACAACGGTAACCGGCCCGACGCTGCCCTCAAAAGTCAACGATGCCGGCTTCTCGGTTACCACACGCTCAACGGTTGTGTTCATTAAAAGTCTGCCGACCACGCTATCAACCTGCTCCGGCTGGACGTCCCCAAAAAATGCGTACTCCCGTGACGCGTCAGCAGCCTGCGGGTTAATGCCCAGGTCGCGCGCAGCCTTCATAATTGAAGCTACCCCGGGGTTCATGACACCTGGCTTGTAGGCCACTTCCACCACAAGCGGCGTTTCAAAACCGGCCGGTTGGTCAAGGCTGTACTGCTCACTGACCGGGTCCGTAAAAAGGCTACGAGCGAGCGCGTGGGCTTCTTCTTCGCTTACGCCCTGCACCCGGTACACCTTTGCCGTATGAACTGCTTCTATGCCGCTCAAGCCCAGTGTACGCTCCGCCTCTTGCTGAATCTCGTGCCCTTCAGGGTCGCCGTCAATGGGCGTAACCCTAATCTCATGAATTGCCAAGATAGTCTCCTTGTTTCCGCAAAAAATTATCAAGTACGTAGGGCAGCGCCACTTTTTCTACAGTTTGAACGCGGTCAAACAAACTTTGAGCCGTGTCACCTTCCACAACTTCAACGGGGTGCTCGGCTACCACGGGCCCTCTATCAATAGCATCGGCAACAAGATGCACGGTGTGGCGAGAAACTGACATCCCCAGTTCCAAGACTCGTCTGGAAGTGTGTATGCCGTATGTGTCTTCTGTTTCCGGCAGCGGGCCTGGGTGGGTGTTGGTCATCCGGGCTTGGTATATCGAGGTATAGGCCGGCTGCCAACCATATTCTTCCATAAGATCGCCGCGCACCATTTTCATGTAGCCCATAAGAGCTACGTGGGCAAAGCCGCCATCGCTAATTCGTTTGCAGATTGCGGCTGACTCGGCAAGTGTCTGGCCGCGGCCAACATTGCCTTCAGGGTGCGTGCGTCCGCTTATTTCCGCAACTTCAATACCAAGCCGATAACGCGCGTTCAGCCTATCAACCCTTGCGAATATACCTGCTTTTTCAGGAGGATTGTTGCATATCACCAGCCCAACTTCGGCGGCAACCCTTCCGTCCTGGGTTGCGTGAATGAATGCTTCGGCAGTCGAGCCGCTTCCTGAGGCTAACACGGCAACGGCAGGAATGTGGAGTTCGCTCATTGAAATTGATTATAAACGTCCGCTCGTTTAATGCCAAAGCGTTCGCATAAAAGTCCAAAACGCTGCATGGCTGAAGACGCGAAACGGTAGCGGCCTAGACGGCAATCTCGTGGCCGTCGTATGTGCCGCCATATTTTTTGGCAGTCTCTTCGAGCAAGGCATCTTCAAGCTGGGCAATTTCGTCCAGGCCGGTCACCTGCTTGTTCAATGTAAGCGACCACTGGCCCTCTTCGTAGTCGAGCCAGTGTAAGTCAGTTCCAAAGCCTTTTGCCGCTAATTCTTTTTCTGCCTTCTTGGCTGACGCTTTGTCGTTTTTGCCAAAGTAGAAATAAAAGTTTGCATCGTAGGAAGTGCCGACTATCTTTTTGTCATTACGGAATGTAGAAAGCCAGCTCATAGTAATCGGCCCTTTTGTATAAAACTTGGTGCAGGGAGAGGGATTCGAACCCCCGAAGGCTGAGCCAGATGATTTACAGTCACCCGTGTTTGACCGCTTCACTATCCCTGCATGTGCGACTATTATACCAGATTTGCGGCTGGCGAGCATGACTGGCGGCGATTCGCACAGGCACTCCCGTGTTTGATGTATGGAGCCGATGACAGGGATCGAACCTGCGACCCGCGGTTTACAAAACCGCTGCTCTACCAGCTGAGCTACATCGGCATAATCTCCAGTATTATACCTGTTACTGTGTTTTTTGACTATGTTTCTTTTGGGCGGCCGCCTGATAAACCGTGCGTGTCGAATAATTTTATGGTATAATAATATTATCTTGCAAAAGCAGGTGCTGGTCAAAGAGGGATGTGGTCTACCTTGTATCACGCGATCCGTCGTCTTGCTCTTGCCGTGCCAATTGTGTTGGTGCTGGCGCTCGGCCTGACGGCCTGTCCGAAAAACACAACGACGAAGCGAGGCTGCGCGGGTTACCCGTTGCACGTCCGTCGTTGCCCAGACTCACCCACCCCCACACCACCCAAGCGCCACGCACCGGCTGCCAAGTCCGGACGCAAGCCGCACGGGGTCTGTCAGACCTCCTGGGCCGACGTGGTCAGCTGCAAGGTGAACGGTACCTGGGTGGACCAAAAGAAATAGGCGGCCCGGCACCAGCAGTAGATGAGCGCGTGAGCGAAAAGAGACGACGCTGTCGTTCGCACTTCACTCGCCGCTCATCTACTGCACCTACCCATTTGATACATAGTGCGATACACTGGCGTCATGCCGGAATTATTACTTGTCCGCCACGCCGAGGCGTGGCACAATCTCCAAAGCGGTGTGCTAACTGGCCGCGAGCCCATTGATTCGCGTCTAAGTTCTGCCGGCGTGCAGCAAGCGCGCTGGCTGGGCAGGTACTGGGCCGAGCAACGTATGTCGCCCCGCCCTTTGCACGTTTCGCCCACAGAGCGCACGCGCAAAACTGCCGAATATGCCATGCGCGTTATGGGCTGGAAAAAGCCGCCCGCCCGCATTGTAGAAGTAGAGGAGCTGCACGAGCTGCATGTTGGAGAATGGGACGGCAAACTATACGACGATATTTATACCCCGGAAGTTCGCGAGCAAATGGCGAAAGAAGACAAACATTTTGTTTTTCCCGGCGGCGAGTCCACGCACCAGGCCGCCCGCCGTTTGCTTGGCTGGGCCGAGGAAACATTTGCTGCCAGCCCGGATGACTCGCCGCTGCTGGCCGTCACTCATGGCATTGTTGCCATGTGCGCCAAGCTGGAAGTGACCGGCTGGGAAGAAACCGCGCGCGCCGACCGCCGGGTGCCGGGCAACACGGGCATTACTTCCCTGACCTACGACGACGGCCAGTGGCAGCTGCAGTATTACGACCGCCGCCCGCCCGCATATATTGATGAAATTGGGTAGCTTTGGCGCAACGTTGGTGCTTTTTTGGGCGCGGCGTTTTTGTTTTTGGGCCCGAGTATTTCTGGGCGCTGGCTTTCCGCGGCGTCTATACGACGGCGCGCCGTGGCCGCATCATGCGCTTGGGTTTGCCGGATGGCACAATGAGCTTTTTCAGGCGCTGCTCAACCATGTCAGCCTGGGCGTCCAGGCCGCGGTCACGGTAGGCCTTGTGCAGCAGGTTGAGTGTTTCTTTGTTGGGCTCTAGCTCGACGGCTTTTTCCAGGGCCTGGAACATAAGCTTGTCGTTTTCCAGTTTTTCCTGCACCTTGGCGTAGGCTACGTGGCGTGCAGCCAGGCTGTCCTCTAGCTTTAGGGCTTGCTCGAATGCTATGGCGGCTTTTTCGTAGTTTTCGGTTTCGTAGTAAATAAGGCCAAGGTTGTGCAGGCTGGATGGCGTGGCCTCTATGCTGCTGGCAATCTCAAAACAGTCAATGGCGTCGCGGTACTCTTTTTGCTTGGCATACAAAATACCCAGACGGTTGTAGGCGGCGGCGTTGCGCTCGTCAATTTTCAGGATGGTCAACAGCGCTTTTTCGGCGCGCAGGAAACGGTTTTCGCGCATGCCTTGGTGGGCGATATCCCACAGTTTGCCCAGACGATCGCCTATCTTGCGCGAAGCGCCGGCGAACTCGTCGTCGTGCACCCGCGTATTTCGAAACGCGAGAAGACCAAAACCCGCTACTATAACCAGCTCTAGCATGTTGAATCAAGTATAGCAGAAATTGCGTGGGGGTGCGTTGGTTTTTTGATTTTACAGGGCGAGCATGAGGCTGGTAAGGGCGAGCTTGGCGTTGGCGCTGGCGGCCAGCGCGGTCTGGGCGTCGTGGGCAACGTGCATAACGTGGTGCCATTGCTTGATGCGTGCGGCGTCTTGCTTGGCCGTGGCTGTTGCCAGGCCAATGCGGGAAATGCGCAGCAGTGCGTCGACCAGGTTGGCACTGGCATCTTTTTGTTTGCTGAGCGATTCCACAAGCGTCAGGCGCTCGAATGTTTGTTTCTGCAACAGCTCTTTGGCCAACGCGGCGCTGGCTGGAAGCGGGTGGGACGAGTCATCGTCCAGCAACGCCTGCATCAGCCCGGGCAGGCCGCCACTCATAAAGTACGCGCGCTGAACGTCTGCAGCCGCGTGCCCGGCCGCAGTAAAGTGCGTCTGCAGGCTGGCTGCGTCCGGCGGGTAGACGGTTATAACCTGCACGCGCGACATAATGGTAGGCAGCAGCGCACGGGGCGAGTTGGCGGTGAGCAGCAGCAGCGTGTCGGCTGGCGGCTCTTCCAGCATTTTGAGGAAGGCGTTTTGGGCGTCGGTGGTTAGCTGGTTGCTGTGCTCGATGATGGCCGCGCGGCGAATGGGCTGCGTGCCAATGGTTTTTAGTTGCAGGAAATGCTGCAGGGCGCGGATGTCGTCAATGGAAATGGTGGCCGAAGATTCCGGCGAGACAATGCGGACGTACGGGTTGGTGTCCAGTGTGGCTGCCGGTTTGCCCAAGGCTTGGGCAGCCAGGTGCAGTGCCAGCTGGCGTTTGCCAATGCCGTCGGCGCCCACCAGCAGCACGGCCTGGGCAGGACGCGCGGCAAACTGTGCTGTTTGGGCGGCAGTGTGCTGGTGCAGGACGAGCTTATTGGTCGGCATGCAGGTAATCCTGAAATTCGGGGGGCAGCGGCGCCTCGAATGTTTTGTGCGCGCCATTGGGCAGTGTCAACTCTAGCCGGTGCGCGTGCAGGAACAGCCGGTCGCCGTGCGTGCCCGTGCCGTACAGCGAGTCGCCGACAATAGCATGGTGCATGTGCGCCAAGTGCACACGCAGCTGATGCGTGCGTCCGGTGCGGGGGGCCAATTCCACCAGAGACAGGTGCGGCGTTTCCTGCAGCACCGTGTACTGCGTGGTGGCCGGCTTGCCGCTAGCGCCCACGCGAAAAGTGGCGGGCGCCTTGGGATTGCGCATGATAGGCATGTCAATGATGGCTTGCGCGGGCTGCAAGTGCCCGCGTGCAATGGCGGTGTATGTTTTGTGCACTGTGCGGTCGGCAAACTGTTTTTGCAGAAAACTGAGCGCGTCCGGGTGCTTTGCGCAAATGATAACTCCGCTGGTAGCTCGGTCCAGCCGGTGGACTATGCCGGCCCGGCTGCCGCCCAGGCCTTGTAGTTTGCCGCGGACGAATGAGGCGACAGTGGCCTCGGTGCTGAGCTTGCCTTGTGCGTGGGTAAGCACGCCCGCAGGTTTGTTGATGACAATACAGTCGTCGTCTTCGTACAGAATGGGTAAATTGATGATCGGGATGGTGGCGAGGTCGCTGGGCGAATAGTCGATGCGCACAATGTCCTGCTTGCGCAGGCGTGTTCCCGGCTTTCCGGGTTGGCCATTCACCAGCACTTTGCCGTCGGCGGCCAGCTTGGCGGCAAATGCGCGGCTGATCATGGGCAGCCGGTCGGTTACGTACACGTCCAGCCGTTTGCCTTCCTGCGTGGGCTGGCCAAGCTTGAAGCCGGTTACTTCGGCGGTGTTTTGGTCGCCGCCCATGGCGCGCCACAGCAGGCTGGCTGGAATGCGGCTGCCGGACTGGGGTGGCGGGCCGGAATCGTGCGCAATGTACGCGTCGCCGTCCTTGCCAGTTATCAGCAGTGCGTGCGACACAAACCCTTCCCGATCATGCAGCGCCCGCGAGTTCACCGTCACAAACACCAGCCGCCCTTCTGCCAGCATGTCGTCAATGTCCTGCAGCGTAGCCTGGCGGCACTCGTGCGCCACGTGCCGCGCAAACGCCGGAATGAACGGGCGAATGTCGCGTACGTTGGAGTGGTCGTAGTACCATTGCAGCTGCTGCGCTGGGTAGCGCTCGGCCAGGTACGGCTCGCCCTCTTTCAAGTAGCGTTGGTAGTCGAACGGCTCGATCATGCGGATGTCAAACCCGTGCTCGGCCATGTACGTCAATATTTTAATCGTCCATGCGGCGCGGCCGGGCTGGTAGCCGCTGCGCGTTTCCAGCTCTTTCCAGCTCAGTTCGCGATGCCAAAAATACGCAAACACCGAGCGATACGCCGCCAACATGCAGTGCGTGCCGTCCGGGTGGTTGGCGTAGAACGGGACGTCTGGCTGAAGCCCGGGCGCTGCCGTGCTCATGGGCGCGGGCGCAGACCAACGGCTTGTTGCACGTGGAGCAAGGTGGCGCTGGCGGTTTGGTTCATGACGGCTTCGGACGATTGCAGTTTGGCCTGAATGGTTGCGTCATCTACGGCAGCCAGCTTGGTCTGGAAGCTGGTCAAAAACGCGTGGACTTTTTCGGCCACGGCTTTTTTCAGATCGCCGTAGCTGGTTTTGCCTTCCCACTCTTGGTTGATGTCGGCCTGAGCCTGGCCACTAAGCAGTGCCAGTATTTGCAGTAGGTTGGTAACGCCCGGCTGCGCAGCCCAGTCAAAATGGACGCTGGCCAGCGAGTCGGTGGTGGCACTCATGATTTTTTTGGCTGCGGCGTCGGGCGTATCGCCCAGGAAAATTACGCCCTTGCCCAGCTCGTCGCTCTTGCTCATTTTTTTGGTTGGCGTTTGCAGGTCGCGGATGCGCAGGCCTTGGTCTTTGCCAAAGAATGCATGTTGCTGGGGCACGGGCAGCGGCACGGTGAACAGCCCGTCTGGGAAAACATCGGCGAACTTGTTGTTCAGCCGCTCCGCAATGTCGCGTGTGAATTCCAGGTGCTGGGTTTGATCATCGCCCACCGGCACATATTGCGCGTCGTACAATAATATATCAGCCGCCATCAGCACCGGATAGTTGAACAGCCCCATGCTCACGCGGTCGTCGGTTAGTTTGGCAGACTTGTCCTTGAACTGGGTCATGCGGGACATTTCGCCAAAGCCGGTGAAGCAGTCCAGTATCCAGGCCAGCTCGGCGTGGGCCGGAACGTAGCTTTGCCTATATATATGAATGTCCGGGTTGTCTAGCGGCAGGCCGGCAGCTGCAAACAGGCGTAGGTTGTGCATGATCTGCGCCTGCAGCTGGCCGTGGTCGATGGGCGTGGTGAAGCTGTGCAGGTCGGGCACGAACAAGTTGATCTGGTATTGGCCGGACCGCGCCGCCGCCATGTCGATCATGGGCAAAAGCGCACCAAAATAGTTGCCAAGCTGCAAGTCGTTGTTGGCGCGCAGGCCAGTCAGGATCACCGGTTTACTCATAGTTGTCTTCATTATACCGTATGCTCGGTTATTGTGTCATGCGCTGCCGGCAGGTTGGCGTGTTCGCCGTACAGCGCCAAGATGTCGCAACGCGCTGTGTCGGTGGCGTCATGTGGTGGAAGATTGTTTAGTAGCTCTACGGGCGACCGATCGTCGCTGCTTCCTATAAGCACGCCGGCTTCCCGCAGTGCGCGGCTGGCAATGGCATTCATGCGGTAGCGGATAGCCGTGGGCAGCTCGCCAATGTTGATATTGCAGGGTTGTTGTTCCATGATGTTTTTGGTCCTTGTTCTTTTAGGGTTGAAATAAAAAACCGCCTTTGGTGGCGGTCTTTTCGATACATTCGAGGGTGTTTATGCGAACACACGGAACAAACCGCCACGGGAAGTGCCGGTAAACCAGTAGCCGCTGGTTGTGTGTGTTCGGTTCATGGGTTTGATGGTAGCACGCTGCGGCGGCTTTGCGCAAACAAAAAGAGCTTTTGCCAGAGGGGTTTGTTGGGCCAAAGCTCTTTTTGGTTTTTTGAAGGCCGGTTGTTCGCGGCGCAGTAGCTGCTAGCGCTTGGTGAACTGGCGTTGTTTGCGGGCGCCCTTCAGGCCAAACTTCTTGCGTTCTTTTTCGCGAGAGTCGCGGCCCAGCAGGTCGGCGCGTTTCAGCGTGCCCTTTAGGTCTTCGTTCATCAGCGCCAGGGCTTTGGCAATGCCCAGACGGATGGCGTCAACCTGGCCGGCGTGGCCGCCGCCGGTGACGCGCACCGTAATGTCAAACTTGTTCTCTTGCTCCAACACGATAAACGGGCGCTGCAGGTCGGTGAGCAAGTGGGCGCTGCCGGCGAAGTATTCCTCGGCAGGCTTGTCGTTGACCGTAATGGTCCCCTTGCCGCCCTTCAGGCGAACGCGGGCAGTGGCGCTTTTGCGGCGGCCCAATGCGTAGAAGTAGTCTTGTGCTGCCATGTTACTTCCCTTCCTTTAGTGAAATAGTTACAGGTTTTTGGGCTTCGTGTTGGTGGTCGGCGCCGGCGTAAATTTTCAGGCGAGCCAGGCGGCCGTCGCGCAGCTTGTTCACGGGCAGCATGCCGCGGATGGCGTGCGTCAGTGCAGCGGTGGGGTCTTTTTCCATTTGCTCTTTCAGGGTAGATTCCTTCAGGCCGCCGGGGAAACCACTGTGGCGGTAGTACATTTTTTGGTCCATTTTTTTGCCGGTAACTTTGATGTCTTTGGCGTTGATGATGACCACGTAGTCGCCGCAGTCGATGTGGCTGGTGAACATGGGCTTGCCTTTGCCGGTCAGCAGGGTGGCAACTTGGGTGGCAATGCGGCCCATGGTGGCGTCGCGGGCGTCCACAACGTACCAGGTGCGCGTGATGTCGCTGGGTTTGGCGCTATAGGTTTTCATTATTTGTCCTCTTTCTTGGAAGCGGCAGGCTTCTTGGCCGGAGTTTTCTTGGGCGCTGCTGGCTTTGCGGCTGCAGGCTTGGCGGCGGCCTTGGCAACCGGTGCGGCTGTCAGGTCGTCCACAAAGCTGACGCGCGCCAGCTGAGCGTTGTCGCCGCGGCGCAGCCGGGTGCGCTCAATGCGCAGGTGCCCGCTGTTGCGGCCCTTTAGCTTGGGCGCAATGTCGTCCACCAGCTTGTGTGCGCTTTCCAGCGTTTGCAGGCTGGCAATCACCTGGCGACGGTTGTGCAGGTCGCCCTTTTTGGCTTTGGTGATAAGCTTCTCTACGTAGGGGACAATCTCCTTGGCCTTGGGCAGGGTGGTTTCAATCGCTTCATACTTGATGAGCGAGTCGGCCAAGCCTTTGATGAGCGCTTCGCGTTGATCGCGCTCACGGTGCAGCTTGCGGCCTTGATATCCGTGACGATGCATGGCTTACAGCTCCAACTCCGCCAGTTTTTCCTTTACTTCGTCCAGGGCTTTGCTGCCGAAGCCTTTGAGGTCGCGCAGCTCGGCGTCACTCAGGGAAAACAGGTCTTTAATAGTGTGAATGTCGTTGTTGATCAGGGCGTTGGTGGTGCGAGCGCTGAGGTTTAAGTCCTCAATAGACGTGTTCAGTGCCGCAGGCTCGTCGCCGGTTTCGACAGAAGCGGCCACGCCTTGGGTAGCGGGCATAAGCTGCTCGCCGGTTTGTACGCGGGTTTTGCCGGCCAGTGCGGTGTACTGGTTGACCAAAATGGCCGAAGCTTCTTCAAATGCGTCGCGCGGTGTAATGGAACCGTCGGTCTCGACGCTGATGATCAGCTTGTCGAGGTCGGTCATTTGACCAACGCGGGTGTTTTCAACCTTGTAGCGTACGCGAAGTACGGGGCTGAAGATTGCGTCTAGCGCAATAAAGTCGCTGGCCTTGCGAGCGCCGCTTTCGTCCACGGTGCGGTAGCCGCGGCCCACTTCCACTACCAAGTCGACAACAAACTTAGACTTGTCGTCGTCCAGTGTGGCAATGACGTGGTCTGGGTTGACCACTTCGACATCGGCATTGACCGCGATGTCTTTTGCTTTGACCGGGCCCTTGCCCTGCTTGGTAATGCGCAAGGTTTGCGGCTCGTCGCCGTACACGCGGAAACGGACGCTCTTCAGGTTGAGCATGATGTCCACGATGTCTTCCTTCACGCCCTTGATGGTTGTGAATTCGTGCGTGGCACCTTCTACCTTGAAACTGGTAATGGCAGCGCCGGAAATGCTGGAAAGCAGCACGCGGCGCATGCTGTTACCAAGCGTCATGCCGTAACCACTGTGCAAAGGCTCAACAGTAAACGTACTGCTGGTGGCGCTGTGGTCGTCGACATGAACGAGACCCGGTGTGTGAATCATTTTTGACATGTAGCGCATCCTCCTTAGCGTGAGTAGTATTCTACGATTAGTTGTTCGTTAATGTCTGGTTCAGCGTCGTCGCGCACGGGGAGCGCGGCAACGGAAACGGATTGCTTCTTGCGGTTAACCTTCAGCCACTGTGGGGTGGTGCTGGGGGCGGGGCTGACGTCGTCCAGTTTTTTGAAGTACTGGCTTTCGGCGGATTTGCCGCGAACGATCAGCTCGTCGCCGGGGCGCAGCCGAATGGAAGGAATGTCCACGCGGCGGCCGTTCAACATGAAGTGACCATGGGTAACCAGCTGGCGAGCAGCCCGGCGGGATGGGGCGAAACCGGCGCGGTAAATGACGTTGTCGGCGCGGCGTTCCAGCAGTTGCAGTAGGACTTCGCCAGATTGGCCTTCCTTGCGGGTGGCTTCCTTCATGAGGTTGCTGAACTGCTTTTCCAGCAGGCCGTACAGGCGCTTAACCTTTTGCTTCTCGCGCAGCTGCAGCGAGTACTGGCTGGCCTTTGGGCCGCGGCCCCGGCCGCCATTTTGCTGGCCCGGCAGGGTGGTGCGCTTTACCAAAGCTTTGTGAGCTTTGGGGTGCAGGGCGTAGCCTTCGCGCCGGGACATTTTTACAATTGAGTGAGTATCACGTGCCATATTCTATCTCCTCACCCCTTAAATGCGACGTGCCTTACGCGGACGAACACCGCCGTGCGGCACGCCCGTTACGTCTTTAATACTGTCTACCTGAATGTCCAGGCCGCTGAGGGCGCGGACAGCTGCGTCGCGGCCCAGGCCAACGCCGCGGATGTACACATCTGCTTTGGCAAAGCCATGCTGTTGCTTGGCTGCGTTGCCGGCTTTTTCGGCGGCAATTTGGGCGGCGTATGCCGTGCCTTTTTTAGAGCCACGGAAGCCGCAGCCGCCGGCGCTGGCGGCGGTCAGGGCACCGCCTTTGTCATCGGTAAATGTGATGATGGTATTGTTGAATGTTGCTAACACATGCACCTGTCCATGAGAGACGGTGCGCTTGGCTTTTTTCTTCTTGGTTGTCGCTTCTGCCATATTCTTCACCTATATCTTACGTCTTTGACGGTACTTTCTTGGCCGTGCCGCCGACGGTCAGTTTGCGGCCGCGGCGAGTGCGGGCGTTGGTCTTGGTACGTTGACCATGCGCGGGCAGGTTGGCCTTGTGGCGCAGACCACGGTAGGCGTTGATGTCTTTCAGGCGCTTGATGTTGCCACTGACAATACGCTGCAGTTCGCCTTCTACTGTGTAGCTTTCGTTGATGACGTCCTGGATGCGGGCGATCTCAGTATCGGTAAGGTCTTTGACGCGGACCGTCGGCTCCAGCTTGGCAGCTGTCAGGATGTCATGGCTGGTTTTTGGACCAATGCCATACACGTATGTCAATGCCACCCAAACTTGCTTGTCTGTGGGAATGGTTACCCCGGAAATTCGCGCCATGAACTACCCCTGCCTTTGCTTGTGCCGAGGCTTAAGTTTATTAATTACATAGATGCGGCCTTTACGACGGACAATAATGTCGTCGGGGCTGATCTTTTTGACACTTGCACGCACTTTCATGCGGATCATTGCTCCTTTTCAGCGATGACTCACTGCTTAACGTTTATTATGATCGGCGATAGGTGATTCTCCCCTTCGTCAGGTCGTAAGGGGTCAACTCAACCGTCACGCTGTCACCTGGCACGATGCGAATGTAGTGCTTACGCATTTTACCGGCAACGTGAGCTATTATCTGATGGCCGTTTTCGAGTTCAACGCGAAACTGAGTGCCCGGAAGGGTCTCTATAATTGTCCCCGTTAACTCGATTACTTCCTTATTTGCGGCCATAGATATATAACAAGAGTTGATTATATCAGTGTTCTATCAGGATTACAACAATTTTACTGATAAAGCTGGATGTGTGCTTAAGAGCCGGAAACGAAAGGCTTGACGACATTTCTTTACTTTGATAAAGTAGCGTGCATGCAAACATCCGCAGACTCAGTTTGGAAAACGCCCACCGCTCGGCAATTAGCCGAGGTGCTTGCTGCTATTGGCGACATCCAAACCCTGCAAAACTTTCTGCGCGACGTTATGACCGAAAAGGAAATAATCGAGATTAGCGCCCGGCTTGAAGCCGCCAAAATGTTGCAACAAGGCAAGAAGTACACCGAAATTATTGAAAAAACCAAACTTTCCAGCCGCACCATCGCCCGCATTAGCGGCTGGATGCAAAAAGGCCAAGGCGGTTACGCCGTAGCGCTGAACATTGCAGGCGCACACCGTAGCCATATATCGCCAGTTCGTGCTGAGTAGCTTTTTGGTGTTTTGTAAACCCGGGGCCGCCAGCACGACGCTGGCGTTTTTAGTTTTTGCAAAATAACCTTCCGAAGGAACACTCACATGATTACACCAGAAATAGATATTGGCGCGGCCAGACGCATTGTTATACCAAGCGGCCGCGACTACGAACGTTGCCTTGAGGCGTTTGAGGCGGAATTCAGCATTACGGCACCGCGTTTTGAAGACCGCCTGCTAACCCGAGAGGCCGGCGGCATCGCGTATACCAAAGTTAAAAGTAAAGACATACCTGCCTACATCGCCGACGGTTCGGCAGATATCGGCCTGACAGGAACTGACGTGTGCGAAGAGCAGATTCCTCAGGAATCTACTGTGCGTTATAGGTCAATCGGCAAGCCGATGTGTACGTTTAATATGCTTTTGCCCAGCGATGAAGCGGGTGAGCTCGCAGCCCGCCTCACCAATTCAGAAGCCAACCCTGTGCAAGTAGCAACCAGCTACCCGCGCTTTCTGATGCGTTGTGTTAAGCGCGCGCAAGCTGCCGGGCAGGTGTTGAACCTTGCGCTAGAGCAATGCAAGCCGTCCGGCTCGGTTGAAGCCTTGCCCGGTTGGGTAACCGAGGCGGTGGCCGACATAGTTGAAACCGGCGAGACCGCGGTTGCGAATGGCTTGGAGATTGGCCCCAAGCTTGCGGATATTTATCCGGCAGTAGTGTGGCGCGCCCCGGGTGAGCCGGCGCAGCCGCTGAACCGAAACTTTTTTGGGGTGGACACATCGCTTGATGAACGAGTGCGGCAAGCCGAAGATGCCAGCCTCAGCTCGTATACCCTTGAGCGGTTACGCAACCCCAACCAAGCACTGAAAGACTATGGCGAGGAAACGGCCGAATTTTTGGATGCCGTGATTCGCGGCAGCGACACGGCGGCCAGCGAACTGGCCGATTTGATTTTCTCCAGCTTGGTGCTGTCTCGCGCAAATGGCGGCTCGGTTACGCTTGCCCAAGTTGCTCAGATTTTAGAAGACCGCAACAGAACAACCTCCTTGCAGAAAGGTACGAAATGAAACGGTACGTAAAACCATCGGCCGCCAAGTCAAGCGAGGTGGGGGCATTGAATATTATATGAAAATATGGTATGATATGTATAGTTAGTTTGGGACTTCCAACTGACGTCACTTGACAAAGAGACAAGATACTGCCAGGTCGCCCACGCGATCTGCACGCCGTCCTAGATTCGAAACCAGAGAGTGGAGCAGCTCATGCGCATTGCCCTCATCACCTCCGTCATCTTCGCCTGCTTCCTCAGCTTCGTGCTTGGCGCCGTGGTCGGCTCCGACTCTCAGGCGCCCAAGCCGCGGCCTGCCGCTGTCGTCGCACACGCGACCACCGACTCGCCCGCCCAGACGACGCTGAAGGCCATCGACATCATGAAGCCGAAGACCCAGGGCGCATCGTTCACGCCCGCCGCCTCAACCGAAGCGGCCAGCCTGATGAACGCCGGCTACTACTACTGGACCACCTACCCCGGAACCGGAGAGGAACGCATCAACTTCATGGTGGGAACCACGCCCAGCTCTGGGCCGGACATCGAGTTCGTGATCTCCCGCACCGGCATCCTGTCGGGCGCGGCCAGCTTCGTTCGCGGTACCGGCACCAAGTGGGGACTCTTCTGCAAGGCTCCGGCCACCGTCGTCGCCACCCCGGCAACGCTGAACGCTCTGCTGGCGAAGATCCGCACCACGGCCAACCAGGGCCTCCCCAAGGACGCCGCCAACACCGGAAAGGGCCTGGACTGCACGTACCAGAAGTTCTGACGCGGCATCGGCCGACCTGCTGTATGTGCTCCGGCACATCCCCAGGTCGGCCGCCCGCCGTCCTTCCCGTTGTATCTTGTCGTCTTTGTCGTTTGCTCCATACGTGTGTGCGTATGCTGATGAGCTCAAAAGAGCGAAAGCAAAGCAAGAACTAGGCGGCAACCGTGTCGCGCTCGGTCAATACCTTTAGTATCTCGATGGCGCCGGCCGAGTATGGTTGGTCGGCGACGTAGTCGGCGCGTTCCTTGAAAGCGTCGCTGGCATTGGCAACGGCATAGTGCGTGGCCAGGCTGCCAATGTAGTCGTTTATGGAATCGCCGATCATGGCAAATCGCTCCACGCCCAGGACGTCGGCCAGGACGCGGCTGCCGTGCAGTTTGGTGATGGACCTGTGGTTGACAAGCAGGCTGCCGTCGCCGGGCGAAAGGTCGTGGATGAATGTGTCGGCGTCGGCGTACAGCGGATGCAGGATGTCGGCAATATGTTGAGTGGTTTCAGGCTCTAAATGCAGGCGACCGTCCGGGGAAACGCGGCGCGCAGACAGGCTAAAGCTGCATAGGCGATGCTCGTTAATGAGCGCTACGGGGCCGGGCGCCATGTCCGGCAAGCTCAGGCCGTCGCGCAGTGCGGCTATGGGGTCACCATTCCAGGTGGCAATGCCGTTCTGGCGCAGCCGTTCGGTGGCTTCGCTGCGGAACTCGTCAAAAACTCTCGCGTCCCGTTCCTGATAAATGGGCGTAATGGGGTCCAGGTGCACCACGGCGCCGCCCTCGGCCACTATGGGGCCGTTCATGTTGAAGTGTGAGCGCCACCGCAGCAGCGGCAGGCCGGGCGTGTTCGAGTTGAGGATCAGCATGTGTCCCCGGGCCTGCGCAGCCGCGATGGCCGGGTAGACGCCACGGTCTGTAACGTCCATGGTGTGGTCATCAATGAGCGTATTGTCCAGGTCTGCCATAATCGGCATTTTATTGGGCATGGGCAGCATATCTACTTTTGTCATAGGGAATCTCCGGATGCGTCGCGCGGGTGACTAGGATTGATCGCCGCGTCCCCGGCGGAACGGGATGAGACTGAAGCGGCGCTTTTTGGTATTTTGAATGTCAGCGTCTTGCATTTCGTGGAAGAAATCTGGCTGGGCGTACTGGTCGTAAGTAACCATGAGCGCGCGGGACTCTACGGCTCGCAGTGTTTCAAGTGACACAGACACCAATATCAACACGCTGGTACCGCCCAGGGCAATGTTGCTGCTGAGGAACGCCTGCGCCACAATGGGCACAATAGCCAGCAGTCCCAGGCTTGCTGCGCCAAACAGGGTCAGCCGGTTTACAATTTTGCTGAGGTGTTTTTCGGTCTGCAAGCCCGAGCGCACGCCCTCTATAAACCCGCCCTGCTTTTGCAGGTTCTCGGCAATTTCCTTACTATTGAACGTCACGCTGGTATAGAAAAAGGTAAACACAAATACCAGCAGGAAGTACGCGGCCGGATAAATGTACGGGTGCCATCCGCCCTGTGAGAACGTGCTGGCGCTGGGCGTTTGGAACCATGCCAGCAGGTTGCTGCCAATGTGCTGCAGCCGCGCGCTGTGCGACGTAGACATCAGCTGCCCGGCAAAGCTGGGCACGCTCAGGAAGGCCACAGCAAAAATAATCGGCACCACACCCGCGCTAATAAGTTTAACCGGAAGCACAGTGGTAACGCCGCCATACGTGCGGTTTCCCTGCACGCGTTTGGCGTAGTTGATGGTAATGCGCCGCGCGGCTTCGTTTAGCTTTACAACAAACCAGGTTAACAAAAGAACTGACAGGCCAATGCCCGTAGTCAAAATAAGCGCGTGCCGGCTGACAGGCAGCTGGTGCCCGAACACGGTCCATTTGCTGCTTTTGTTTACAACCGACGAGGCCAGCCCGCTAATAGTCTGCGGCAGCCCGCTGACAATGCCCACGGTAATCAGCAGCGATATACCGTTCCCAATGCTCTGCTCGGTTATCTGCTCACCCAGCCACATCAGCAGCATAGAACCGCCGGTTAGCGCCGCCACCATAAGCACCCACTGCATAATGGAAGTGTGGGCGGTGATATCGCCAATGCCGCCAATGCTGCTGGCCGATTGCCGCACCAAATAAATAGCGCCAATAGACTGCACAATAGCCAGCGGGAATGTCAGGATGCGCGTGTACTGGTTGATTTTCTTCTGGCCGTACTCGCCTTCTTTGTGCAGGGCTTCAAGCTTGGGGATGGCCTTGGTTAGCAGCTGCATAATAATAGACGCGTTAATGTACGGGCCCAGCCCCGCAATCATAATAGAAAAGTTGGCCAGCGCTCCGCCGGATAGTACGTTGATGAAACTGAGCAGCTGCGGTGTGTTGGACGAGTTGAACAGGTTCTGCAGGACTTGCTTTAATGTTTGCGGATCGCTGAGCGGCACTGGAATGTGCGCCATAATACGAAAGACCAGCAAAATACCCAGCACCACCAGGATGCGCTTACGCATGTCTTTATGGCCGAGCGACCGCCAAATGATTTTCCAGTTCATCTACTTTATGTTCTCCAGTAATTGTCCCTAGTATACAACACGCCGGTCGCTTTCGCACGCTTAAAAGCCGAAATGTTTGACGCGGCCAGCAGGCAGTACGTCAGCCGGTTTCCGGCCCGGCCAGGTAGCCGCCCGACTGATGCGCCCACAGCTGCGCGTACACGCCGTGCTTGTCCCCTAGCAGTTCGTCATGCGTGCCGAACTGCACAATGCGCCCTTGCTCCATTACCACAATTTTATCCATGCGTTGAATGGTGCTCAGGCGGTGGGCAATGACCAACGCGGTGCGGTTTTTCATGAGGTTCCAAAGCGCTTCCTGTATAAGTCGCTCGCTGCGGCTGTCCAGCGCGCTGGTGGCTTCGTCCAGAACCAAAATGGGTGCGTCTTTCAAAAGCGCCCGGGCTATGGCTACCCGCTGGCGCTGGCCGCCGCTTAGTTTGACGCCGCGTTCACCCACCAGCGTGTCAAAGCCTTGGGGCCACTGGTGCACGAACTCGTCAACGTAGGCCAGTTTTGCGGCCCGGCGGATGTCGGCTTTTGTGGCACGCGGGTTGGCATAGGCAATGTTTTCGGCAATGCTTCGGTGAAACAGCAACGGCTCTTGCGGCACGTATGCTATGCGCTGGCGCAAATCCTTCTGGGCTATGTCGCGGATATCGGTGCCGGCCAGGGTAATGCTGCCGCTTTGTATGTCCATGAAGCGCAGCAGTAGTTTGGTGAGCGTGGTCTTGCCGCTGCCAGAGTAACCCACAAAGCCTATCTTTTCGCCGTGCGCAACATCCAACGAGAAATGCTCCACCGCCGTCTGCCCGCCCGCGTCCGTGTACCCATACGTTACGTCGCGCAGCGAGATGTCCAGTGCCCGCTTTGCCGGCAGCCGTTTCGGTTTGGCTGCGTCCAGCACCGTTGGCTGCACCAGCATAGTACGCACTGGCAGGTACGAAGCGCCCATGGTTGCCTCGTACGTTTTAACGGCCTGGGAAATTTCCTCGGTCACATTCAGCAGTTTAATAGCGTACAGCTGCACCACGGCCACCATGGCAATGGTAATGATGTGCTGCTGGTACAAGTGGGACGTGACAAGCAGCAGCACGCACGTGGTGCCCGTAACCAGCAACGTGCGGCCGGCATTGGCCGGAATGAACAAGTCCCAGGACTTCAGCTGTGCCGCATACCAGCGCTGTAGCGGAGCGAGCAGGCGGTGTTCTTCGCGCTCTTCGGTGGCAAAGCTTTTGACTGTTGCGGCGTGGCTAAGCGCGTCACCCACCAGGGCTGCAACGTCGCTGCTGGCCTGCCCTACAATGCGGCGGTACTTTATGCGGAACCGGCTGCTTAGCAGCGTGTAGGCCAAGGCAAGTATCATGCACGCCACCGTAACGCCGGCCAGCAGCCAAGACTTGTAGGCAATAACCGCAATGGCCGCCACCACAATGGTAATTTGCTTGGGGACAATAAACAGCACCAGCTCGTTGTATGTAATGAATGTATCGCGCAGCCTGGCAGCTTGCTCGCCCAGCGAACCAAAGAAGCTGTTGCCGTAGAAGTCGTAGTCTTTGTGCAGGAAGTTGTGAAAGACTTCTCGCTGCACGTAGGCGCCGCCAATGACTCCGTTGCGCCCATATACCAGCGACCCAACAGAAAGAAAAACATTGTACAGCAACGAAAAGCCCAAGGTAAGCAGCACATACTTGCCCACCTGGTTGAAGTGCCGGGTAATAATAGCCTGCAGCGCATAGGCAGTGGCCAGCGGCATCAGCACATTTTGCGACAGGAATGCCGGCACGTGGCACAGCAGCGCCAGCACCATCAGGCCTTTGCTTTCCAGCATGGCGCGGAAAAATAGGCGGTGGATGGCACGCGTTATGTGGCGATCGCGTGCGGTTTCTTTTTGGTCTTTGGGCATGTGTGTCAGTATAGCAAAAGCCGGCTGCGCCGAAAGGGCGTGCCGGCTTTTTTGCCTTTTTTGCAGAAGCCCTAGGCTTTTTTGGCAGCTGGTTTAGCTGCGGGCTTGGCCTGCTTGGCTTTCTTTTCTTGTTTTTTCTGGGAAACGGGGCGGCTGGCCTGGGCGGTTTTTTCAAAAGTACCGCCGGCTTTTTCAATGGCTGCAATGGCGCCAGTGGAGGCGGCCTGCAGCTTCACCGTTACTTTTTTGGTAAGGTCGCCCTGCACCAAAACCTTTACGCGAACAAAGGCGCCGGACACCAGCCCGGCCGCAGCCAGCGCGGCAGCGTCAACGGTCTTGCCCGCAAACTGTTCTAGGTCGCCGGTGTAGACAACCTCGGCCGGTGTGCGGTGCGAGGTAAAGCCACGGAGCTTGGGCAGGCGCTGCATGAGCGGGTTCTGACCACCTTCAAAGCCGGGGCGTTTTTTGGAGCCGGTGCGGGACAGCTGGCCCTTGGTGCCACGGCCGGCAGTTTTGCCCTGGCCGGCAGCAATGCCGCGGCCCACGCGCTTGGCGGATTTGTTCTTGTCTGCTTGTAATTCGTGGTACTTCATGGGTTAGTCCTTTGCCTTTGCTGCAGCTGGTTTTTTGGCTGCGGGTTTGGCCGGTGTAGCTTTGTCGGCAGCGGACGCGGCGGGCTTTTTGGCATGCGCGGCCTTGGTGTGCTTGGTGGTAACCCAGCTACTCTGGGGCGTTATGCTTTGCAAGGCGGCAATGGTGGCGTAGGCCGTGTTGGCCTTGTTGGTGGAACCCAAAGACTTGCTGAGCGCGTTGTGAATGCCGGCTACTTCCAGCACGGTACGGACAACGCCACCGGCAATCAGGCCGGTACCCTGGCTGGCTGGTTTAACCAAAATGCGTGCGCCGCTTACCTTGGCCTCAGCCTCGTGCGGCACGGTGCCGTTGGCAACGGGTACCAATATGAAGTGTTTCTTGGCAACTTCAGTGGCCTTGGTAACGGCGGCAGTAACGTCAGCACCTTTGGCCAGGCCAATGCCCACGCGGTTTTTGCGGTCACCCACAACCACCAGGGCGCGGAAGCGGAACCGGCGGCCGCCCTTTACCACGCGTGCAACACGGTCGATGTGCACCACGCGCTCATCAAATTGTTTTTCTTCCGGCGGCATTTCGGGGCGACGGCCACCGCGGCGTTCCGGACGTGTGTTGTTGGTTTGCTCGGCCATTCTTAAAACTCCAATCCTGCGTTACGTGCAGCGTCGGCCAGGGCCTTTACCCGGCCATGATAAATGCGGCTTCCGCGGTCGAACACGACGGTTTTTACCTTGGCGCTCTTGGCTTTTTTGGCAATTTCTTCGCCCACCCATGTGGCGCGCTCGGTCATTGAGCCTTTGGCGGCTTTGGCGCCGACGGTAGAAATGTACGCTACCGTTTTGTGGGCTTCGTCGTCAATGAGCTGTGCGGTGATGTGCTTGTTGCTTACAAAGACGCTCAGGCGAGGGCGTGCAGCAGTGCCAGTCACGCGAGCACGGACGCGGCCTTTGCGAAGCAAGCGGTTTTGTAGTTTATGTGCAAGTTTGTCCATAGCCTAACCTACTTGTCCTTCCCTGATTTGCCGCTCTTGCGGATAATCCGCTCGTCGGCGTATTTAATGCCCTTGCCCTTGTATGGCTCCGGCTTTTTCAGTGCACGAATTTCGGCAGCTACCTGGCCTACTTGCTGCTTGTCAATGCCCTCAACCGTGATGGTGTTTTGCTCCACCTTGGCGGTAATGCCTTGCGGCAGCTTGTAGATTACATCGTGGCTGAAGCCCAAGTTGAACTTCAGGTCGGCGCCTTGTAGGTTTACGCGGAAACCAACACCGTTGATCTCCAGCTTTTTGCTAAAGCCCTTGCTGACGCCCACCACCATGTTGTTGATTAGCGAACGCATTAAACCGTGGCGGGCACGGTTGGTTGGCTCGTCATTTGCACGGGTGACAAGAACGGTGTCGCCGTCTTGTTTGACGGTAATGCCCGGCATCGTGAACTGCTTGAGCGTGCCCTTGGGGCCGGCTACGGTCACGAAATCGGGGTCGACAGTGATTGTCACACCGCTGGGTACCGGGATGGGTAGTTTTCCTATACGACTCATCGATTTTCCTTTTCCTTAATATACTTTACAAATTAGCTCGCCACCCACGCCTTTGGACTTGGCCTGTTGGCCGGTCATCATGCCGTGCGACGTAGATACAATGACAATACCGCGGCCGCGTTTCACAATCGGGATTTCCTTGGCACCGGTGTAGGTGCGGCGGCCCGGCTTGCTGAGGCGGACAATTTCGGTAATGCGGGCGTTCTCATTGTCACGGTTGATAACAATCTTCAGGGTTTTGCCAATGGTGGCGTCGGCAACGTGGACGTCGGACACAAAGCCGCTGTCTTTCAATAGCTCGGCAACGGCTTGCTTGACGTTGGAGTGCGGCAGCGATACCTCGGCCTTGCGCACGGCAATGGCGTTGCGGATGCGGGTTAGCATGTCGGCAATGGGGTCTGTGGAAGTCATACTCATATTCTCATGCTCCTTTCTACCAGCTGGCCTTTGTTACGCCCGGGATTTCGCCTTTGGATGCGTGCACGCGGAAGGCGTTACGGCTAAGGCCGAAGGTGCGCATGTAGGCGCGCGGCCGCCCGGTTTCGCCGCAGCGGTTCTTTAGACGGGTGGGGCTGGAGTTGCGGGGCAACTTGGCCAGACCCTCTTGGTCGCCCAGTGCTTTGAGTTCGGCGCGCTTGGCGGCGTACTTGTCGTGCATTTGGCGGCGCTTTAGGTCGCGAGCGATGATTGATTTCTTAGCCATTATTTGGCCTCCTTTTCGAATGGCAAACCGAACTTTTCCAGAAGTGCACGGGAGTGGGCGGGGTCATGAGCCTTGATGGTCAGGACGGCCTGCATACCGTGCGTTGTGGTGGTTTCGTCAAATGTCAGCTCCGGGAAGACCGACTGATCGGTCAGGCCGATAGCGTAGTTGCCTTGGCGGTCGAATGCCTTGGCGCTCACACCATGGAAGTCGCGCAGGCGCGGCAGCACAATGGTGATAAGACGGTCCAAAAACTCGTACATGCGGTCGCCGCGCAGCGTAACTTTCATGCCAATTTTGTTGCCTTCGCGCAGCTTGAAGCCGGCAATGGATTTCTTGGCAATGGTGTCAATGGGCTGCTGGCCAGTAACCTTGCGCAGCGTGTTGGCGGCTGCCTCTATGGTGCGCTTGTCGTCTTTTGCCCGGCCCAGGCCAACGTTGATGGTAATTTTTTCCAGACGCGGTACCTGGTGCGGGTTGGCCAGGCCCAGCTCTTTTTGCAGCTGCGCAGCAAAGACCGCGTTGTACTGCTCGCGCAGGCGGGCAGTGGTGGTAACACTTGCGGATTTTGCTGCTGGTTTCTTGGTTGCGGTAGCCATTACTTGATCTCCTTGCCGCTGCTTTTGAAGACGCGAACTTTGGCGCCGTCTTTGGCTGTTGCGTAGCCAATGCGGCTGGGTTTCTTTGTGGTGGGGTCGACAATGGCAACCTTGCTGACCCAAATGGGCTTGGTTAGCTCAATGATGCCGCCTTGCGGATGCGCGCGGTTGGGCTTCTGGTGCTTCTTGACAATATTAATGCCTTCCACGGTCACCTTGTTTTCGCTGGGGTGTGTGGCCAGCACCTTGCCGGTCTTGCCTTTGTCTTTGCCGATGCGGACGACAACGGTGTCGCCCTTCTTCAGCCGGATTTTGTAGCGTTTGTTGGTTTCCATTACAGTACCTCCGGTGCTAGGCTGATGATCTTGGCGTAGCCGAGGTCGCGCAGCTCGCGCGGCACCGGGCCGAAGATGCGGGTAGCGCGGGGTAGTTTGTCTTCGCCGATGATGACAGCGGCGTTGTCGTCAAACTTGATGGTAGAACCGTCCTTGCGACGGATTTTTTCCTGCGACCGGACGACCACGGCGCGCACGACGCTTTTCTTTTTAACCGTGCCGTTGGGAGCGGCCTGCTTTACGGTGGCAACAATGGTGTCGCCCACACGAGCATAGCGCCGGCGGGTGCCGCCCAACACGCGGATACACAAAATTTCTTTCGCGCCAGAGTTGTCACAGACAACCAAGCGGGATTCTTGCTGGATCATGCTATGCCTCCTCTTCTTTTTTCTTTACGGCGCTTTTCTTGGCAGCGGGCTTTTTGGCGGGCGCTTCGGCCTTCTCAGTCTTTTCGGTCTTCTTTTCGGACGCTTCAGGTTTCTCGGCTGCCGGCTTTTCGATGATTTCGTCCAGGGGCGAGGTACTTTCCACGTGCTTCACGCCAGCCTTTTCTACCACACGCAGCAGCTTGAAGTGCTTGCGGGCGCTAACTGGCCGGCATTCAATGATGACAACTTTGTCGCCCTCGTGTGCTTCGTTTTTCTCATCGTGTGCCATAAAGCGTTTGTTGATGGTGTACTGTTTGCGGTACAGCGGATGGGTGAGGCGGACGTGCTCGGCTACGACAATGGTCTTGTCGGTCTTCTTCGAGGCAACGACGCCAGTAATTGTCTTAGCCATGTTACTTGGCCTCCTTTGATAGTTGTTCGCTCAAAACTGTCAGCATGCGGGCCAGGTCTTTGCGCTTGGCGCGGACAATGCGGACGTTTTGGACGCCGCCTGTAGCCATGCTGCGCTTCAGTTCGGCAATTTCTTCACGCAGTTTGGTGCTTTGCGTGGTCAGCTCGGTGGTTGTGAGCTTGCGGATGTCAGCGATTTTCATGTTATGCCTCCTCCTTCACCAAGAACTTCGTTTTGACAGGCAGTTTGTGGGCGGCCAGACGCATAGCTTCGCGCGCAACGTCTTCCTGTACGCCCTGCATTTCAAACATGATGGTGCCGGGGCGGACCTTGGCAACGAAAAACTCTGGGTTACCTTTGCCCGAGCCCATTTTGACATCCTGCGGTTTGCGGGTGACGGGCGTGTGCGGGAAAATGCGAATCCAAATTTTGCCACCGCGCTTGATGTAACGAGTCATGGCCTGACGGGCGGACTCGATCTGGCGGGACGTAATGCGCTCGTGGCCCTGGGCCTGCAGCGCGTATTCGCCAAAGGCAATGTAGTTGCCGCTGGTGGCTACGCCGCGGATGCGGCCTTTGCGCACCTTGCGGAACTTTGTACGTTTCGGGAGCAACATGTTAGCTTACCTCCCCTTTGTAGATCCACACCTTTACGCCAATGATGCCGGCGCCGGGGTACAGGGCGGCAACGCTGGCGTAGTCAATGTCGGCACGCAGCGTGTGCAACGGCACGCTGCCGGCAACTTCTTTTTCACGGCGAGACATTTCAGCGCCGTTCAACCGGCCGGCCAGCTCGATGCGGACGCCCTTGGCGCCAGCCCGCATGGTAGCGGCGGCACCAGATTTCATGGCACGACGGAAGCTCATGCGGCGTTCCAGCTGGTGGGCAATGTTCTCGGCAACCAGCTTGGCGTATAGCTCGGGCTTTTTAATTTCTTCGATGTTAACGCGGGACGGCACGCCGTAAATTTTCTCTATGGAAGCCTTTAGTTCCTGGGCGCCGGCACCACCGCGACCAATGACCACACCGGCCTTGGCAGTAGAAATAGTGACGGTGACTAGGTTGGGCGACCGCTCAATGTCAACTTTGTTAATGGCAGCGCGCGAACCCAGCTTGTCCTGGATCATGCGGCGCACCTTCAGGTCCAGCGCCAGGTACTTTGCGTACTCGCGCTTGCCTGCGAACCATTTGCTGCGCCAGTCCTTGTTGACCTGGAGGCGCATGCTGATGGGATTTACTTTCTGGCCCATGTTACTTCTCCTCCTTTGTTGCCGGCTTGGCCGTTTTCTTGACGCGCTGTTCGCCGTCGACGATAACGCGAATGTGGGCAGTCTTGCGCTCGAATGGCAGGGCGCGACCGTGGGCGGCCGGCCGGTAGCGCTTCAGGCGCGGGCCGGGGGTGACGCTAATTTCGACAATGCGGAGAGAGTCGGGCTTGAAGTTGTGATTGTGCTCGGCGTTGGCGCGGGCACTTTGGATGGTTTTGCGTACAGGAGTTGCAGCCCGGCGAGTGGTGTATTGCAGGATAGTCAGCGCGTCGGCCACGGTGCGGCCGCGAACCAGCGCAGCCACCACGCTTACTTTGCGGGGGCTGATGCGGACTCCTTTGGAAATTGCTTGTACAGACATATAGCTACCTACTTCTTGCCTTTCGCCAGCTTACCGCCATGGGAGCGGAACTTGCGGGTGGGCGAGAACTCGCCCAGCTTGTGGCCGACCATGTTCTCGGTAACAAAGACCGGCACGTGTACCTTGCCGTTGTGAACCGCAATGGTGCGGCCGACAAACTCCGGCGGGATGGTGCTGGCGCGGGCCCAGGTTTTAATAATGGTACGATCTTCTGCCCCCAGCGCGGCCACTTTTTTGGCAAGCTTGGGGTCGATGAACGGTCCTTTTTTCAGTGAACGACTCATGCTACCTACCTTACTTTCTCTTGGCCGCGTGGCGGCTTCTTACAATAAACTTGGTGGTTGATTTGCGGGAACGCGTCTTGTAGCCCAGGGTCTTTTGGCCCCATGGCGTACGCGGATCTTTACCAATACCATGACGACCACCGTCACCACCACCGTGGGGGTGGTCGGCAGCGTTCATAACAACACCGCGGACGGACGGACGGAAGCCCTTGTGGCGGCGACGACCAGCCTTGCCCCATTTGATGTTCTGGTGCTGCTCGTTGCCAACAACGCCAAGGCTGGCGGTGCATTCCTGGCGGACCAGGCGGACTTCGCCGCTGGGCAGGCGCACCTGGGCGTAGTCGCCTTCTTTGGCCATCAGCTGAGCGCTGTTGCCGGCAGAGCGAACCATTTGGGCGCCGCGGCCGGGTTGCAGCTCGATGGCGTGAATGGTGCTACCCACCGGGATGTTCTTCAGCGGTAGGCGGTTGCCGGTTTCAATGGGAGCTTCCTCGCCGCTGACAATAGTTTGCCCCACCTGCATGCCGTTTGCAGCCAGAATGTAGTGGTACTCGCCCTTGTTGTCTTTAATACGAGCTATGCGCGCGCTGCGGTTCGGGTCGTACTCTATGTGTTCGATGGTTGCCGTTAGGCCGGCAGCCAGGCGGAAGTCAACCAGGCGGTAAAACTTGCGCGCGCCACCACCGCGGTGACGGGTGGTAATGCGGCCTTGGTTGTTGCGGCCGTTGGTGCGGCGCTTGGCAACCAGCAGCGAACGCAGCGGCTTCTTGGTGGTGATGCTGCTGGTGTCCTGGCTGCTCATGCCGCGGCGGCCGGGGGTGGTCGGCTTGTAGGTTTGCAGGGCCATTACTTTGCCTCCTTCTTAGTCTTGGCGGCTTTTTTGTCGGCCTTCTTGTCGGTGTCTTCGTCAGTGGCGAAGATGGGCAGGGTGTCGCCTTGCTTCAGCGTAACGTAGGCTTTTTTCATGTCAGAGCGTTTGCCCATGACAGGACGGCCGCCTTTGCGCACGGTGCGCTTGGCCTTGCCTTTTACAACCATGATGGTTACTTTTTCGACAGTTACGTCGAACTGGGCGTTGACGGCGCGGGCCACCGAGTGCTTGTTGGCGTCACCCGGCACTTCAAAGGTGTAGGTGTTGCGCGTTTCGCTCAGGCCATAGGTCTTTTCGCTAATGCGCGGTTTTAGTGTCAAAGCTTTGTCCATTACTTGGTACCTCCCAGCCATTCTTTCACAATGTCCAGGCTTTTTTGGCTGATGACAATGACGTCGGCGTTCATGATGTCGTACACGTTGAGGTAGTTGGCCTGCACGGGCTTGATACGCGGCAGGTTGCGGGTGGCGCGGTCTACCATGTCGTCTTTGTTGCTGACAACAATCAGGACATTGCCGGTAGCGTCAACTTTTTTCAGCAGTGCCAGGGTGGGGGCAACTTTGCCTTCCTTGCACTCGAAGGTTTCAATGACGCGGATGCGGCCCTCATCTGCAGCCAGGCTAAGGGCTTGGCGCAGGGCTTGGCGCTTGGCGCCGACGTGCATTTTCTTGGTGTAGTTTTCTTCGCCAGTTGGGCCAAAGACAATACCACCGCCCCGCCAAATGGGGTTACGGGTAGAGCCAAACCGGGCGCGGCCGGTGCCCTTTTGCTTCCAGGGCTTGCGGCCACCACCGCGGACAAGGCCGCGGGTTTTGGTGACGGCCAGGTTTTCGCGACCGTTTGCCAGGTATGCCGTGTAGGCTAGTTTCAGTAGGTCATGGTTTTCCGGCATGACGCCGAAGACGCTGGCGTCCAGCTTGGCGCTGGTGGTTGCCTTGGCGCCTGTTTTTGTAAATGTGGGTACTGTGGTGCTGGCCATTATTTTGCCTCCTTGATGATGACAATACCCTTGCGCGGGCCAGGCACAGCGCCGGTCACACCAATGACGCCAAGGTTGGTGTCAACCAAGGCAACCTTCAGGTTTTTGACCGTTACTTGCTCGTGGCCCATTTGGCCGGCCATTTTCTTGCCCTTGAAAATTTTCTGGGGGTACATGGAGCCAATGGAGCCAGGGCGGCGATAGCTGCGGCCACCGTGCGTTTTGCGGCCGCGGTGGAAGTTGTGGCGCTTGATGGTGCCAGCCCAGCCTTTACCTTTGCTGGTGCCGGTCACGTCAATTTCGTCGCCAACTGAAAAGACCTCGGGGCTAACTTTTTCGCCAACCTTGAGGTCTTCGGTCACTTCGTCCACGCGGAACTCGCGAATGATCTTCGGGAGCATGCCGGCTGCCTTGAAGTGGCCTTGCTGTGCTTTGTTTGTACGTTGATTGGTTGTTTCCTCAAAACCAAGCTGCACGGCAGTATAGCCGTCAGTCTCGTCGGTTTTGACTTGCGTAATGACGCAAGGACTAGCGGAAAGCAAGGTAACAGCCTGCACCGTACCGTCTTCAGCGATGGTACTGGTCATGCCTACCTTTCTAGTAATGAGTGCTTTCATAGTTTCTCCCGGTCGCGCTTGGCCCCGCGTCCGCTCTTATTCCTGCCCGGGCTTTTCATGCAGCTGACATAAAAAGGCTCGGCTCCGGGTGGTTTCGCCCCTGTTTTGTCCGGCGACCTTCCCAAATAACCAAGTACAGGTTTTGCTAATACCATCACAGTGTAGCAGCAAACCGCTACTCCTGTCAATGCGTTGACTATTCTACACCAACTAGTGCTGGCTTACGCTACCAGCGACTCGTCGTTCAGGGAAACGTCGCCCAAAACCAAGTCCATCCGGCGGCTGCCATTCATGGCCGTCAGGCGCATCACGTCTTCGCCCAGCTGCGCGTCTATCACCGAGCCCAGGTACACAACGGGCTCAAACTGGCTTTGCGTCCCATGCACCACAAAACTGCCCAGTGACACCACCTGATGCGCATGAAGCGGTGGTTTGGGCCGCTGGTAATCGTACCCCAAGGTCTCGCCCAAAATTTGCACGTTTCCGCCGCCTAGAACCGTCATATCCAGCTGGCGGGCGCGAAGATATTCTTCTCTGAGCGCGGTAAGCGAGGCGGCTTTGCCGTAGTCCCCCCTGTCGTATAAACTGAGCGCCAGAACAGTGCCGGCCGGAGCTTGCCGAAAGTCCAGCCGCCGGTGCGTACGCATGTCTTGTTTTAGCACGTCAACGCTGTCGGCAAAACCTTTCTGCCGAAGAACCCGCTCGCGCTCCGCTTCCAGCGTCTGCCGAAGCGCGGCGTCGCCAAACACGCGCAACAATAGCGAGGCCTTTCCGTCAGCCGGCAGTTCGGCATATTTTTCCAGGATAAACTGTTGGCGCTGTACGTCGTAGGCTGCAGCTTCCGCTTCAGGTTCTTCCAGGGTTTCGCGCCTGCGTCTTGCCATATGGGAATAGTACCGTACTTTTGGGAAAACTAGAAGTTTACGTACAGGCCAAACGGCGAAAGAAAACCAATCAGCAGCGCGGCCAGCAGCAGTGTGTACTCCAGCTTGCGGTCAATTTGGAAATGCTCGTGCGACGCAAACACAATGCCGGCCACAAACCCCACCGGCAGCGGAATGTGCAGGCCGTTGCCATGGCTTAGCTTCACCCACATGGATCCCAATATAAGGTACAGCACCATTTTGAACATGAACACACCGTCCCAATCGTGGTTGGTGCGGGCGCGGCTGGTTTTGGCAGTGGATTTTTGTCTGGGCATTATGACTCATTAAAGCATAAGCGCGCGGGAAACAAAAATGCGGCGCGCGTTTTACCGCGGCCGCATTCTGGCTGCCAGTGCAGGCATCTGCTACATTTTGATTTCGACGTCGCAACCAGCAGGCAGGCTGAGGTTCATCAGGCTGTCGATGGTTTTGGGCGTAGGCTCGGTAACGTCAATCAGGCGTTTGTGTACGCGCATTTCAAATTGCTCGCGGCCTTTTTTGTAGACGTGCGGGCTTTTGATAACCGTAAACGTGCTGCGGTCGGTGGGCAGCGGAATGGGACCGGCAATGGTGGCGCCGGTGCGCAGCGCCGTGTCGACAATTTGCTTGGCGGCTTGGTCAATAACTTTGTGGTCGTAGGCCTTTAGGCGAATGCGAATGCGTTGCTTGCCGCCTTCAGGCTTACTAGCGGATGTCGTGCTCATATATATCCTTTCTATGGCACTCTAACGTGTACAACCGTTAGTGTTCTTATGTAATGTCAGTATTCTACAACAAACCCGCTGGTTTGAAAAGCGTTAGAACGGGCGGTGGGTGCGGAGCATGGCTTGGGCGGCGCGGGTGTCGTCGGACTCTTTGCCTGGGTAGGGCGCCAGGCCGTCAACGTATAGCGGGCCGGCTACCGAGTGCGCGCCGCCGTGCACCAACAGCCCGGTTGTGCCCTGCCACCAGCCACCAATGTGCACCAGCCGCCGTTCTTGCGTCAGATACACCACGTAGGTACGGAAGATCATGCTGAAGCGCGATTCGTGGCCGGGCACAACGTGCTTGGCGGGCTCCCACCCGCTCTGGTCCGATGCATAATATTCGCGGATGTATTGCTGGTCCGTTGGGTGAAAGACAACGCCGGCCTGCGCCAGGGTGTCTGGTTCTTTGTAGGGCTGGAGGATAATTTGCTCGTGACGGGCATCGGCGCGGACGAGTTTGGCCAGGGCTTGGCTGAGGGACGATTCGCCGCGGCGCTTTTCGCCCTTGCCGGTTAGGATGGCCGTCGTCTCGGTGCGGGCGCCATGCCGGCCTTTCAGTGCCAGGTGTTCCCCGCGCCCGCTCTTGAAGAAATCTTGGGCGAACTCCAGCGCAACGTCTGCGTTAGCAGCAAGGGCGCCCAGGCGCTCGGCAACCAACGGCCATTTGTCATCGCGCTCCCAGCCCATGGTGATACTGCGCGAACCGTACTTGTCCATATGCTGGGCAAAGCCTGGTGCTTTGCGACGCGCGCGTACGATGAGCGCAACTTCGTCTAGGCTGAGACGCCGGCCGTAGGTTTCGTATTGGCGCTGAACGCACAGGAAGTCGTTGTAATCACCGCGCCACCAGGCGTCGTCGGTGGCGTATGAACTATCAATAACTGGGTCGGCATACGACAAGGTATCCAAATTACAGCGGTACGTAATGCGGCCGTCACGCCAAGGATGACCCGGTGCAAACAGCTCCGCACTAAAAATAGGCATGCCCAGCTGGTCTTCCATGCCATGCAGAAATGTGCCTGCAATAGGGTTGGCCAATTCCAGGCGGGACCACAGCGCACACACGTCGTCAAGCTCACAGATTTGGATGCGGCCTTGCTGGTCCCCAATGGCGTCGAACCTGCCAACAAGCATGGGCACATCGTGCTGACGAGCAAGCGTCGGCTCTTCGGCGTAGTGCCGAAAGAGTTGGCTGGCAGTTTGTTCGAACATACGAGACATGGCCTGGTGCATTACTATAGGCTGCGGCAGGATGCTGAAGTAATTATTTGCCACATCAATGCCCTCAAATATAATGCGCCCAGTGCTTCGTAAGTATTCCTCGACATCGCGGCGCATCGGCCGCGTCAGTGGTTCGTCATGTGCCCAGCCGCCAGCCATACGCCAATCATCGGGCGAACTGGCGCGCGGTATTGTCCAGTATGCCGGTTCGCCCGCGGGCAGATCAACTCGTACTTGGCGCAGGTTGTCGTATTGCCGAGATATCTCGGCCACGGTTTCGCCCGCATGTCCCATTTCCATCCCTATAGTATATACATCGGTATCTCTTGGTGCCAGGGTAGCAAAAGAGCGACCCGGTTTCCCGATGTCGCTCTTTGCTTTTTGCCTGCAAGTAGTTGTAGGGACAGACTACTTGATGATCTTGGTGACAACACCAGCGCCCACGGTGCGGCCGCCTTCGCGGATGGCGAAGCGCAAACCTTGGTCCATGGCGATGGGCTGCAACAGCTTAACCTTGAAGGTTACGGTGTCGCCGGGCATGACCATTTCTTTGTCGGCGGGCAGCTCAACTTCGCCGGTTACGTCCGTGGTGCGGAAGTAGAACTGTGGCTTGTAGCCCTTGAAGAATGGCGTGTGACGGCCGCCTTCTTCCTTGGTCAGGATGTAGACCTCGGAGTCAAACTCGGTGTGCGGGGTGACGCTGCCGGGCTTGGCCAGGACTTGGCCGCGCTCGATGTCGTCGCGCTCAATACCGCGCAGCAGGATGCCTACGTTGTCGCCGGCTTGGCCTTGGTCCAGGTTCTTCTTGAACATTTCCACGCCGGTTACCACGCTCTTCTTGGTGTCGCGGATGCCGACAATTTCGACTTCTTCGTTGACCTTTACCACGCCTTGTTCAACGCGGCCGGTGGCAACGGTGCCGCGGCCCTTGATGCTGAAGACGTCTTCAATAGGCATCAGGAATGGCTTGTCAAGGTCGCGCTTGGGCTCGGGGACGTAGTCGTCCATGGCCTTGACCAATTCCATGATAGCGTCTTCGTTGGCGGTGTCGCCTTCCAGGGCTTTGGTAGCAGAGCCGCGGATAATCGGGCAGTCGCGGTCGAAGCCGTTCTTTTCCAGCAGTTCGCGGACTTCTTCTTCAACCAAGTCGACCAGTTCTGGGTCGGCCAGGTCCATCTTGTTCAGGAAGACCAAGATGCTGGGTACGCCCACCTGCTTGGCCAGCAGTACGTGCTCGCGGGTTTGCGGCATGGGGCCGTCGGCAGCAGACACAACCAAGATAGCACCGTCAACCTGAGCGGCACCGGTGATCATGTTCTTGACGTAGTCGGCGTGACCGGGCATGTCGACGTGCGCGTAGTGGCGCTTTTCGCTCTCGTATTCCTGGTGCGAGGTGGCGATGGTGATACCGCGCTGGCGCTCTTCGGGCGCGTTGTCAATCTGCGCGTAATCAATTTTTTTGTTGGTTGCGCTGGGGAGGCGCTTGGCGAGGACTGCGGTAATAGCTGCAGTCAGCGTAGTTTTACCGTGGTCAACGTGGCCCATGGTACCTACGTTAACGTGCGGCTTACTTCGGTCAAAATTGTCTGCCATTAAACATGACTCCTTATTATTACTAACTAATCGATGTATGAGCATAGCAAACTCACACACGTGACGAAGATTAGTATAGAGAAAAGTAAGGGGTTTGTAAAGCAAGATTTGCGCAGCGCACTGGGGGTGAGGGCGCGGCCTAATATTCCATCAGCCGCAGCTGCTCACGGTCAATGATCGGCCAGATGGTGGTAAGTTTTGCCTGCTCGTTTTCCTGGGCTGGCGCCTCTTCGTGCTCGCCAAAAATATAGTTGAGCGCGTCGGCCAAGTCGGCCTTGGTTCCCACGAGAATATCAAACATTTTATCCAGGCCGCCAGTTTCGCGCGTAAATATATGCTTGGCCTGCGCGTCCATAAGACAGCGAAGCTCGCGTACAAACATGCGGTCGTGCATGTGACGGGTCAGCGTTTTGTTGGTTATGTCCATAGTACGCTCAGCATCGGTGCGCGGGATAATCCGGTCCATGATGTCCTCGGTAATGAGTAGCTCGTTGTGCGAAGTGGCGTAAACTTCGCCAAAGCCCTCCTGCTGCTTGTACAACAGATCAGCGGTTTCTTTGTACAGTTCCCAGTCGCCGCCGTATGTGGCGTGCATGAACGGGAAGTTTTCCTGCATGAACGCCTGGAAAAAGGTTGGCCAGTGGCCGGTGCGGGCGGCTTCTTGCGTTTTGGGGTTGTGTACGCGGGGACGCAAAAAATCTTCCAGCACGCCAAATGCGTCTATGGTTTCATCTTCGTTGTCTTCGTTGGCGTGCGATTGCAAATAGCCGGGCGAGGCCGGGCCGCGGCGCTCGGCTTCGGGGCCGTCAAGCGGCAGCAGCGCGTCGCGGATGGCGGTCAGGCCTTGTGTGTCGCCTAGCAGGTGCAGGCTTTTGGGCGGATGGGCGTTGTTGGCTAATGGCAAGTCGGGCACCAGGCGGGAGCTGTTGGTGTAGGTGCAGAACAGAACGTCGCCCAGGTTTCGCTCGTCGGCCCAGGCCTGCAGGTCGCGGATGCCGCGGTTGATCTGCATGATGCCATCGGTTGGGTTGGACACACCCTTGGCTGCTTCAATAGAATCGACAACCAGCCGCGGGCGTTGTTGGTCGTCCACTGCCAGCACGGCGCCCATTTTTGCAACCCAGCGGTTGCCCAGCGGAACGTAGAACATCATAAAGCCGGGGTTGGCCGTCCAGCGTGCCATGGTCCAGGCGTTGAAGCCGTTTGTAAGGTGGTAGGCGGTGCAGTCGCGGCTGATGTCCCCAGAGTACAGGTCGCTTTCGTCGCGGCTCATGGCACGCAGATGCTGGTAGCGCAGGGTTTGGGCAAAGCCGTCCAGGTAATCGAGCAGACGCTGGCGATCCGCGCTGTATGTTTCCAGCCGCTGCTGGAGATCTGGCGCGGCATTGTCGTCCATGAGCAGGGCGTGGATGTCATGCACGGACATGTCTGTGTCGTAGCCAAGCTTGCTAAGAAAGTTGCGGACCGGCTTGATTTTGCGCGCGGGGCGGCGGGCCTCAAGCGCCTCGGCGGCCTGTTGCCGCAAACGAGTTAGCAGCTGCATGGGCGGGGTTTGGGCCTGTGCCAATTCGGTCCGAAGGTCTTGGGCGGCGGCCACTATTTCGTCGGCCATCACGCCGGGCAAAGACTCGTCGGCAAGCAAGGCGGTGCGGTCCATGCCGCAGCGCGTCCGCAAAAGCGCATCAAACCGTTGTTGCTGTGCTGGCGTAGCCTGCTTGCCAAGTTCGCTCAGGACGCCCAAGGCCACACTAGCCGGCTGCGTATTCCAGCACGCTGCAATGTCCAGCCCATACCCGCGGGCAGTCTCGGCAAACGCCGTGCCGTGCCGGTGCAGGTATGGCTTGAAGCTTTTGTTGCGACGCACCTCATCCAGGTAATAGTCGTGTATGGCCAGGTTTTCGCCCTTTAGTTTTGGGCGCTGGCGCGACCATTCCCAGCTGTCGTCGTCCTCGGATTCGGCTGGTAGGATGCGAGGGATGAGGGCCTCGGTAAGGTCATGGCCAAAGGTAGCCGAATCTGGGTCTGTGGCGTGCAAGTGGTACGCCGACCACGCCTCGCGCACAACCATTTGGCCGCGGTACGACGCCTGCGTGTCCGCGGTTTGGCCCAATCTTTCGGCAACCATTTCGCCCAGCTCGATCATGCTGTGCGGCGCGGTGAAATACTCGGCATCAGGGCTAAGGTTTTTAACTGCCTGGGCGTACATGTCGACCACGGCCGGCGCCTCGAACATCGGGTGCGCGCGCACCGCACTCAGCATCACAGATGTCACCGCCATGCACGTATCGCGCTGGGTTTGCTGCCAGCCAGGCGTGTCAAAACTGGTAGCTTGCATGAGCGTTCCAAGCGTCTCCTGCGCCTTTTCAAAATCCATTTCGTAGAAACGGTCAAGGGCGCGGCGCTGCATAACACCGCTGGCAACGTCGGCATAATCCATATGGAAAAATTCCTGGACTTCCGCGGGTAGCGGAACCGGAGGCTGCAGCGTTTGCTCGAAGCTTTCTTTCATGTATATATTTTAAAAGATCAGGGCATATTTGCAAGTGCTTGCATTTTCATGGGGGCTTGGCCATACTGATTTTTATGAAGCGCACGCGCATGCAAAACATTGCTCTCATTATTATGATCCCCGCCCGGGGTTTGTAGCAATGCGCGCGTAACCGTCAAACAGCAAGCTACATCCCCGGACCGCCCGGGGATTTTTATATATTCAAGGAGGAACTTATGCATACATTTGCGGAACATGCATGGGCTAGCGCGGTGCTGCCCGAAGCAGACGAAGCTGTCGAACCCTATCCCACGGCCTGGGAGGTTGCCCAAACTGTGGAGGCAAGCGTGGGGGCGCTGGACACGCAGCGGCTGTACGGCGAGATGGGCATTGTGCGCACGCCGCTGGTCGAAAGCCGGCTGCGTTTTGGCGCTGCCACACTGCTAATAAAGGACGAAACTATGCAGCAAAGCGGGGCGTTCAAAAGCCGGGGTGCGGCCAGCGGTGTTTTGCGGGCGGCCGAGCACGGCCCTCTGCACGTACTGGTTACGGCAAGCGCGGGCAACCATGCATTGGGCGTTGCGCAGGCCGGAAATGCGCTGGGCCTGCAAACCATTGTAGAGTGCCCGGCCGACATTAGCCCCGCCAAACGCGAGCGCTTGCTGGCTGCGGGCGTCACCCTGCATGCACACCATAGCGATTTCGACGCGGCCAAGGTTGCCGCCCTTCGCTACAAAGACGCGCCCGGCACGGCATACATCGACCCATTTGACCACCCCGACGTCATTGCCGGCCAGTCCACCATGGGCACCGAGATAATGCAAGACTTGCTGGCTCGCGCCCAAGGCGGCAAACTAGACCTGCACAAAGATTCCATTATCATTCCTGTTGCTGTGGGCGGCGGTGGCGAACTGGCTGGCATTGCCCTGGCCGTGCACAGCGCGCGGCAGGCCGGTGTGTGCGGTGCCAACGTCCGCGTGGTTGGTGTACAAATGGAAGGGTGCGACGCCATGAACCGGGCAGTTCGAAACGTGCGTCAGGGCCTTTCGCCCATCAACTTGTTCGCACCATCCGAGTTCAACCCTCGCTGCGACGGCACCGCGGTCAAGGAAGTTGGCCGCCTTACCCTGCCCATTGCTGCCGAACCGGCGCTAGTCTCGGGCATATATACAGTCACCGAGGCGCAGCTGGGGCACGCCATGCGTCGCCTCAGCGCCGAGCAATTCGGCCAACGCGTAGAGCCAGCCGGCGCACTTTCCATGGCCGGCGCCATGCTGCTGGCACCCGGCATGCGGCCGCGCCACGGCGACAAGCCGCCCACATTCGTTACCATCACCTGCGGCGGAAATGTCACCGCCGAAACGTATCAATACTTCAACCGGGTTGCTTTGGGCGAGCAAGCCCGCACCTTGGGCGTGCTCAGCACACAGACAGATCAGTCAACATTGTACGACGTGCGCCCAGCCGCCTCATACCGGCATGGAACTACCATTGCAGCTGGGCCGTAGGTAGCGTTTGGGCGCCAGCAAACTTTTGCGTCACAAGGAATATTACTGGGGCGTACCGTCGTTTTGCATACCAGCATACGACAGCAAACTGTGCGTTGGTAACTCTGAGAGGTCAAGGAAGCTCGGCGTTGTGGCCGTGCTAAATTCTACAAGGCTGGCCGTTTCATCGCCCTGGTTTACCACCAGGTGGCCTACCCATTGCGGAACGTAAAACGCCGAGAGCCTGCCCTCTTCGTCAGGGCCCATGGCAACTTCTGTGACCTTGCCAGTGTCTTGGCTGCGCCACCACATTGTAGGGTTGCCAGCAGTGGCAATCATTAACTCTTCCCGCTCATGTGCGTGGTTTCCGCCCCAGGCGCCTTTCGGAAATAGTAGTAGCCCCCGGTTCACAACACCCATGCCAACCTCGGCGGCCAGCTGGTCAATGCCCGTGAAGTCGATAGCAATATTGCCCTTCGTTGGGTGCGGCCGAGGAGCTTCTAGGCTGAAACGTATAACATCGGGTCGGGCTTTTGACATAATGTACATCATACCATATATGACCAATAAACCGATATTCGAGACAGTATTTGCTTGCCGGCCTGGGCTGCTCGTTGCTGTTTTGGACGGTTGCCTGCTTTTTCGGGGATGGCTCTACAAGTAGCCAACGGCCTTGGCGGCGCGGACAAACATGGCGTGTGACCATGCCAGTGGCATGACGCCCCTGCCTTGCCGCTCGTCGCCTTTGGGGAAAATTTGTTCCGGGATGACGTTGCAGGGCAGCGTTCCTTCGCGGTAGCGATCATCCAGACATTGCACGACGTCTAAAAAGAGCTCTTTGGCTTCTGCATGTTCGCCAAATTGTTCTAGCGCAATGGCCTGCGAAAACGCCAGAAGCGGCCATGCGCCTGCGCCCGGCTCGTGGCCATCGGGGTGAAAGATGCCGTCGTATGTGTCGCCGTTATTTCGGTACAAGCCGCCGACCGCTCCGTCATCGTACTGCAGGGTTAGCTCGCCCAAGGCATGCAATGTAGTTAGGCTGCGGACGCGTACCTGCATGGGCGTCTCAGGCCGCAAGCGGTCGGCCAGTACCAGGTTTACGCCAGCATCCAGCGGGTTGTTCTCGTCTGTGTGGCCGGGCTGGCGGAGCAGCCGAAGGTACGGCGCGTCTGCAGGCTCGTGCGGGTGGGGTTGCTCGGCTTCGAAAATTTCGTACAGCCGCTGGCCAAGTAGCATCCACGACGCAACCTCGGGACGATTTTCCGGCGTAGACAGGTGGTGTATTTGCGCGGCCCGGGTCAGCCCGCTGGCCGCAGCCAGAATGGTGTGCGTGAAATGCCGCTGCTGCACCACGTGGTTTTCCCATTGGTTTTCAACGTTGCCCATGAAGGTTTGCGTGGTTTCATCCCAAGCATTGCACAGGCCGTTGCACAAGCTACGCAGGGCCTGGAATGTTGCCTGGTCTACCGGCCCCGGCGGGCAGGTGTTGGCAAGGGCATGGGCCAGCAGCGCGTTGTTGTCGGGCTGCCACTCGGGCGGGCTGTAGGCCTGCGGCCGATAGTACGCTTTGTCGTGCGCACCAGTTAGCACGTGGTGGCGTTTGTGCGAGAGTTTTGGCTCGCCGGGCCGGGCATCGTCGCCCAGCATTACATTGTTCACCCAATCAACCAAACCGGCGCGCACATTCGCAGCCTCCGGCATTCCCAGCGCATACATGGCCTGAAGGTTTTCGGCCGCATCGCGCAGCCACATATAATGATAGTCTACGGCTGTTTCGGTAGAATCGTCATAGCGGTTGGCCGCCACTAGCGCGCCGTTTGGCTGCACGGCGCCCCGCAACACGTCCACGCTGGCGTCGGCCAGAGCAATGGTACGCTCACTGAGGTCGTCGCTGAGCCAGCGCAGCTGTTCTTGTGCATGTTCGCCCGGCATAACGCCGGCGTGCTCACTTACATATGTGGGCCTGGTTTCGTGCTCGTGCATTTGCTGCTATCGCCCCTTCCCTGTGACTTTACGGTTGATGCGTGTGCTCGAGTTTAAAAACAAACACATTGCACCAAGTATACTACATGCGTCAGCCCCACCGGCATGGCCGTGCTACGAATGGTACTGGCCAGTGGCGCACCAGCCCAAGGCAGCTGGCACGGCTAGGCTGGCCCGAAAGTGTGACGCCTCGGGTTCGAACGCTGGCACGGCCGACGGAATAGCATCCACCAAGTATTGGCCGTGGCCGGGCGGCACAAAAGGGTCTTGGCCGCCATACCAAACCAGCGTCGGCACGGTAATTGTCCGCGGCTCAAAGCCCCAATCGTACTTTTCTATGGTATCGTCAACCCAGCCTTCCGGCCCGAATTGCACCGCGTTTGCCTGTGACCGGATAAGCTCGGCGCGCAGATAGTCAGAGGCCAGCACACGCCTGTCATCCGGCGCCAGCACTGACGCAACCGACTCAAGCAACGCGGCAGGCCGCCGATGCATAAGTGTCACAAAGTCGGACAGATTTTCCTGGCCGCGTTCAAAAGCGTCAAGTGTACGCAGGTTGGTCTGGCCCACGCCGTCGTACCACGCCTGGCCCATACCATCGTACGGAGCTGGCGAGCTGAGCACGGCCGCATTTTTGACACCCGGCAACAGTGCCGCGCAGGCCAAGGCTCCCGGCCCGCCGCCGGATCGCCCGGCCACACTAAACCCGGGCGGTACGCCTAAGTAGTCAACAATTGTTTGGACATCGCCCACCACGTCAACAGGCCGCCGGCCGGATTGCGGCGTCGAATACCCATACCCTGGCCGGTCGTACGTCACCAGATTAATGTTCAGTGAATGCAGCTGCCCTAGCTGCAGGCGCGGGCCTGTTCGGCCGCCGGGGCTGCCATGAAACAGAAATACGGTGTGGCCGTCCGCCTTGCCGTTTAGTTCTACGGCCAGGCGCCGGCCGCCCGGTTCGCGCACGAAATGCGTTTCCCGGCCGCTGTCTATCCCTAGCTGCTGCAAGGCATCGGGGTCAAGCTGGCCGCAAAAGCGGTCGTCATTGTCAGCAAAAGGAAACCTGCCGACGCGTTCCAGCATTACTACTTGGCGTTTTTGGCAATAATTGCTTCAGCCACGTGCGGCGGAACGTCCGCGTAGTGGTCAAGCTCCATGCTGGAGCTGGCCCGGCCCTGAGTGGTGCTGCGCAGGTTGGTGGTGTAGCCAAACATTTCGCCCAAGGGTACAAAGGCAGTGATTTCTTTCACGCCGCCCGGCAGGTCCTCCATGCTTTCGATACGGCCGCGCTTGCTGTTCAGGTCGCCAATGACGTCGCCCATGAACTGCTCGGGTGTTACCACCACTACTTTCATGATTGGCTCAAGCAATACGGGGCTGGCTTTTTTCACGCCAGCTTGCAGGGCCATGGAGCCGGCAATTTTGAAGGCCATTTCGGATGAGTCTACTTCGTGGTACGAGCCGTCGTACAGCTCGGCCTTGATGTCCACCACCGGGTAGCCGGCAATCACACCATTGTTCATGGCTTCGATAATGCCCTGCTCTACCGGCTTGATGTACTCGGACGGAACCACGCCACCCTTGATAGAGTTGATAAACTCGAAGCCCTGGCCGGCCTCGTTCTGGCTAAGGCGCAGCCATACGTGACCGTACTGGCCGCGGCCACCGCTCTGCCGGACAAACTTGCCTTCTATTTCTACTGCGTCCTTGCGGATGGTTTCGCGGTACGCTACCTGCGGCTGGCCAATGTTGGCCTCAACATTGAACTCACGCTTCATGCGGTCAACAATAATGTCCAAGTGCAGCTCGCCCATGCCGCTGATGATGGTCTGGCCGGTTTCGTCGTCAACCTTGACACGGAAGGTGGGGTCTTCCTCGGCCAAGCGCTGCAGCGCGGTGCTCATTTTTTCTTGGTCGCTCTTGGTCTTGGGTTCAATGGCAATGCTTACGGGCGGTTCAGGGAATGTAATGCTTTCAAGCACAATGGGGTTGTTTTGGTCGCACAGCGTGTTGCCAGTGGTGGTGCCCTTCAGGCCGACAATGGCAGCAATGTCGCCGGCGCCCACTTCGTTCACGTCTTCGCGCTTGTCGGCTTGCATGCGGACAATGCGCCCAACACGTTCTTTGTCGCCCGTGGAGCTGTTCAGAACGTACGAGCCAGACTGCAGCTTGCCAGAGTATACGCGGAAGTACGCCAGCTTGCCCACAAATGGGTCGGTGGCAATTTTGAAGGCCAGCGCGGCAAACGGTTCGGTGTTTTCCGGCTTGCGCTCTACTTCGTCGCCAGTCTTTGGATGCGTGCCCCAGGTGGAACCGCGGTCCAGTGGGCTGGGCAGCAGTTCTACCACCAGGTCCAGCAGTTTTTCTACAATCACGCCACGGCCGTCACCGCCGGTCACGGCAAAAAAGTTGCCACTCAGGACAGCAGAGCGAATAGCTTGCTTTATCTCGTCCTCGCTCAGGCCCTCTTCGCCCACTTCGAAGAACTTTTCCAGCATGGCTTCGTCTTCGGCTACGGCGTTTTCAATCAGTAGGCTGCGGTATTTCTTGGCTTGGTCCAGCATGTCGGCGGGGATGTCGCCCTCTACCAGTTCTTTGTCGGTAAAGTCTTTGTATGTGTAGGCTTTCATGCCCACCAGGTCAATAATGCCGTTCACGCTTTGCTCAAAACCAATGGGCAGATGAATGGGGAACGCGCGCTTGTTCAGGCGGGCGTGAATAGAGTCGAGCGATTTGTAAAAGTCGCCGCCCGTTTGGTTAATTTTGTTGATGAAACAAATGCGCGGCACGCCGTACTTGTCGGCCTGGCGCCACACGGTTTCAGACTGGCTTTCCACGCCCATCTTGCCGTCAAATACCACGACGGCACCGTCCAGTACGCGCAACGACCGCTCCACCTCCACGGTGAAGTCAATGTGCCCGGGCGTATCGATGATGTTGATTTGTTTGTTCTTCCAGTAACATGTTACGGCAGCAGACACAATGGTAATGCCGCGCTCGCGCTCCTGTGCCATCCAGTCGGTGGTGGTTTCGCCCTCGTGCACGGCGCCAATTTTGTGCTTCAGGCCGGTGCGGTACAGAATGCCCTCGGTGGTTGTTGTTTTGCCCGCGTCAATGTGCGCAATAATGCCAATGTTACGCAAATCCTGAATGCTATATGTTTTGTCTGCCATAGTTCCTTCGTTACTTATCCTTTATTACTGCGGTTGTTTTACGGGCCGAATTTAGGCACCCAAAAAAGACAGCAGCGTTTTCTACATTATATCATACTTGGCCCCTGCTGCTAGCGCGGGGCTACCTGGGGCTGTTTGGCTGGCTGCAGCGGGCGCTACTTGGGGCACCACTGCTGCCAGAGAATTGCCGGGGCTACATGTCGTCTTCTGAATAAGGGCGGGGTTGGCCGGGACGTGGCTGGCCGGCGCGGCGGCGATGCCGACGGGGGCTGGTAGCGGGGTTGGCGTAACGGTCGGGGAAAACCAGCCTGTCGTCCGATGCTCCTGTGTTCCCGGAGTACGGCGGCATGTACTGCTGCTGCGCGTCTTGTATGCGACGCAGACGCTCGGCTTCGGCGCGCTCTTTTCTATTTGGGCGGTGCTGGCGACGTATTTCCTCCAGGCGCTGCATTTCGGCCAGCTGAAGTTCTCGGTACGTGTCGTATTCTTCGCGCTTGGTAAAATGACGGCCGCCTTCGGTTGGATCGAGCCGGTTGGGGTCTTCCCGCAGCGTCTGTACAAAGACGTCGTTCGGGTCAATGTCCTGGCCCTTGGTAAAGGCGTGCATGCCGCAGTCGAAAAGGGTCAGCTCGCACACGCCGTCGGCAAACGCCAACATCAGCGCTTCGTGTTCTTCGCCGAACCCAAATGAATATGCAACTTCGAGTTCGAGTGGCTGGGAAGGAGCACGCTCGAATGACACCAGCTAGCTCCGGGCAAAGTGAGCGAAGGCACGGTTGGCTTCGGCCATCTTGTGCGTGTCTTCTTTCTTTTTTACTGCGGCACCCTGGCTGTTGAACGCGTCAACAAACTCTTGGGCCAAACGGTCGGCCATGCTCATACCCTTGCGGGCGCGGGCGGCAGTTACAAACCACATGGTGGTCAGGTGTTGCTGGCGCTGGCCTTTTACTTCGAAGGGAATTTGGTAGTTGGCACCGCCAACACGGCGGGAGCGGGTTTCCAGGTGTGGCTGCACGTTCTTCATGGCCTGCTCAAATACTTCCAGCGGGTTGTCTACCTTTAGTTTCTTGGCGGCTTTTTCCATGCCGGTGTACACCAGGCGTTCGGCCAGTTGTTTCTTGCCGTCACGCATAACACGGTTGATTACGCGCTGCACCTGGACACTGTCATAGACACGGTCGGGCTGAATGTCGCGAACGAGCGCTTTGGTTTTCTTGCGAGGCATGGCTACTTGCTCTCCTTCTTTGCGCCGTACTTGGAGCGGCCTTGCTTGCGGTTGGCAACGCCCTGAAGGTCAAGCGCACCACGGACAATGTGGTAGCGCACACCGGGAAGGTCGGGCACGCGGCCACCGCGCACCAGCACGACGGCGTGTTCCTGCAGGTTGTGGCCTTCACCGCCAATGTATGCCCACACTTCCTGGCCGTTGGTCAGGCGGACACGGGCTACTTTGCGCAGCGCCGAGTTCGGTTTCTTTGGGGTTTTGGTGGTTACCTTCACACACACGCCACGTTTAAATGGCGCCTGCTTTTCGTAGACTTTGTTTCGTAGGTTGTTGGTAACTTTCAAAAGCGCGGGTGACTTGCTTTTGCCGGTTACCTTGGAGCGCGGCTTGCGCACCAGTTGGTTGATGGTTGGCATTAAATCTCCTTAATCTTCCGCCAAGGGAGCGGACTGCGCGGAGTAAGTGTCGCGCAGCCCTGCCTGCTCCCAGCTCAGATGTTGTAATGAACGGAACTCATTGTACCAGTTTTAGGCTGCTGCTGCAACGTCTGGCTCTTCGACGGTTTTGTCGGCGTCGGCCTTGTAGCCGGTGCCCACTGGGATCTTGCGACCCAAGATGACGTTTTCCTTCAAGCCGTACAGTTTGTCAACGCGGCCGGAAGTGGCGGCGCTGATCAGTACGCGGGTGGTGTCCTGGAAGGACGCGGCGCTCAGGAACGAGTCGGTGCTCAGGGAGGCCTTGGTGATGCCCAGCAGCAGCTGGTTGTACTTGGCCGGTTCTTTCTTGGCTTTGGTAAGCGCGTCGTTAGCTTCTACTACTGCCAGTTTGCTGACAACGTCGCCGGTTACAAACTCGGAGTCACCAGCTTCCTCAATTTGTACGCGGCTGAACATTTGCCGAACGATAATCTCCAAGTGCTTGTCGGCAATGTTTTGACCCTGGCCAGCAAAGATCTTCAAGATTTCGTTCATGATGTAGCGCTGCGTGGGCTCGACGCCTTGCAGGCGCATCAGCTCGTGCAGGTTGATAGAACCGTTGGTAAGGCGCTGGCCGGCCACAACTTTGTCGCCGTCTTGGACGGTCAGCTGCTTGAAGCCAGGGATCTCGTACCGGACAACGCTTTGGCCAGTGGGAGTGATGATGACCTGCTTGTCGGTCACCTGCGCCTTGCCGGCCATGGGGGCGACCAGCGGCTCGGAGCCGTCTTCCAGTGCAGCCACCACGTCGCCAATGGCTACGTCGTTGCCGTTCTTGATTTTGGCAACACGCTCGCCCAGGGTAAACTCAACGTTTTCTTTGTCGTTGGCCGTCACCTGAACGATGTAGTGATCGCCTTCTTCCCAGGCGTTGACCGTGCCGGCGATGTCGGTAAGGTAGGCCTGGCCCTTTGGTGCACGGACTTCAAAAAGTTCTTCCACGCGGGACAGACCCTGGGCCGTGTCGTCTGCTACGACGGCGCCGGAGCGGTGCTTCGAGTCCAGGCTCAGCTGGGTGCCCGGCTCACCGATAGACTGCGCGGCAATCACGCCAATGGGGTGATGGCCGGCAACCATTTTACCGGTTGCAGGGTCAATGCCGTACGATTTCTGCGGCACGCCATGCACCGAAGTGGCGCTCAGAACCGACATGATCTTTATGTTGTCGATACTGGCGTCGTCCTCAATGGTGCGCGCCATTTCGGCACTAATCAGCTCGCCGCGTTTCAGTTTGCCCTTTACGGGCGTTGCAGCGTAGCGGCCTTCCAGGCGCGAGCCGTAGCTAACGCCAATTTCTTCGGCGTCTGCGCGGGCCATGGTCAGGCCTGGGTCAAGCTCGACGGAATCGTCAGAGTCGATAGTGAAGACGTCTTGGGCAACGTCAACCAAACGGCGCGTCAGGTAACCGGCGTCGGCGGTCTTCAGGGCGATGTCAATAAGCGCCTTGCGGGTACCGCGGGTACCGGTGAAGTACTCCAGCGGGTTCAGGCCCTCGATGTAGCCAGATTTGATTGGCAGCTCGATGGCGTGGCCGGATGCGTCCGAGAACACGCCCAACATACCCACACACATTTTCATCTGTGAAATGTTACCACGGGCGCCAGACGTAATGGCAATGGCCATGGAACTTTCCTGGCCCACCATTTGTTCGCCCAGCAGCTCCTGCACGCGGGTGTCTACCTTGGTCCAGTTTTCGACGGTCAGGCGGTAGCGCTCGTCTTCGGTAATGAAGCCTTGCTCGTACTGGTCGGAGATGGCGGCGGCGCGGTCTTCGCCCGAAGTCAGGACGCCGTCAATGCCAACAACTGGCGTGAAGTCGCTCATGCCCATGGAGATGCCCGAGGCGGTGGCGGCTTTGAAACCAAGGTCTTTTAGGCTGTCGGCAATTTCGGCAGTCTTTGCCTGGCCGTACTTTTGGTACGCCAGAGCCATGACGTGTTGCAGGCGCTTCTTGGTCATAGGCTCGGTTTGGAACGGGAAATCCTCGGGGAAGGTTTCGTTGAACAGGACGCGGCCCAGGGTGGTCTCGCGTTCCTCGCCGCGGAACGGCAGACGCACGCGGGTTTGCAGCAGGATGACGCCGTTGTCCAAGGCCATAAGGGCTTCGGCCAGGCTGGTGTACGGGGTAACTTCGTCGCCAACACTTGGGCGATCGTATGTCAGGTAGTAGCAGCCCAGTACCATGTCTTGCTCAATGTGCAAAATGGGCGTACCGTCGGCCGGCTTCAGCAGGTTGCGGTTGGCAGCCATGATGTCGCGGGCCTCGGCCTGAGCTTCGTCGCTCAGCGGCAGGTGGACGGCCATTTGGTCACCGTCAAAGTCGGCGTTAAAGCCCTTACAAACTAGCGGATGCAGTTGGATGGCGCGGCCTTCAATAAGCACGGGCTGGAAAGCCTGGATGCTCAGGCGGTGGAGGGACGGCGCACGGTTCAGCAGTACATATTTGCCTTTGATAACTTCGTCTAGGGCGTCCCACACGGCGGTCTCGCCGGTTTCGATCATGCGCGTGGCCGAGCGAATGTTGTGGGCTTGCTCGCGGGCAATCAGCTCGCCAATGACAAACGGCTTGAACAGTTCCAACGCCATCATCTTTGGCAGACCACATTGGTCAATGCGCAGCTCTGGGCCGGCAACAATAACCGAGCGGCCAGAGTAGTCCACGCGCTTACCCAGCAGGTTCTGGCGGAAGCGGCCTTGCTTGCCCTTCAGCATGTCGCTGAGGGACTTCAGGCGGCGGCGCTGGCCAGTGGCAGCCACAGCGCGGCCAGAGCGGGCGCTGTTGTTGTCAATCAAGGCGTCGACGGCTTCTTGCAGCATACGCTGCTCGTTGCGGCGGATAACCTCGGGTGCGTTCAGCTCGATGAGTTTCTTCAAGCGGTTGTTGCGGTTGATGACACGGCGGTACAGGTCGTTGAGGTCGCTGGTGGCAAACCGGCCGCCGGTCAGCTGTACCATGGGGCGCAGGTCGGGGGGAATCACCGGCAACACGCTGACACACATAGACTCGGGCTTGATGCCGGCACGTTCCATGCTTTCCAGCAAACGCAGGCGCTTCATGATCTTCTTCTTGCGCTGGCCCTTGGCTTCTTCGGCTTCGGTGGTCAGGCTGGCAATCAGCTCTTTCAGGTCGATATCAATCAGCAAGTCCCGCAGAGCACCACCGCCCATGCCAACCGTAATCAGCTCGCGCAGGTCGTCAGGCAGTGCGCGGTACTCTACTTCGCCCATCAGGCGTAGTTTCTCCAGGCTGTCCAGCTGAGCTTTCAGCGTTTCCCAGTCTTTGTCTACCTCGGCCAGCTCTTTGGTTTGCATTTCGGCCAGAGCTTTAACATTGGCGTCTTCTTTTTCGGCTTCTTTTTCGTAGCGGAGTTTGATGGCTTGCTTGGCTGCAGCAAACTCGGCCTCTTTGTCGGCGCGGATTTTGTCGCGCTTCTTTAGGTCCACGCTTTTTACTATGTAGCTGGCAAAGTACGCCACGCGTTCCAGGTTCTTCACGGTCACGCCCAGCAGCAAGCCAATGGCGCTAGGGGTGCCGCGCAGGAACCAAATGTGCGCTACCGGCACGGCCAGGTTGATGTGGCCCATGCGTTCGCGGCGGACAATGCTCTTGGTGACTAGCTCGCCGTTCTTGTCCACGGCAGCTTCGCGTGAGCGAACGCCCTTGTACTTGGCGTCATGCGGGTTGATGTCTTTGACTGGGCCAAAGATACGCTCACAGAACAGGCCATCGCGTTCCGGCTTTTGGGTGCGATAGTTGATGGTCTCCGGCTTGGTAACCTCGCCGTAGCTCCATTCCAGGATGTCGGCCGCGCTGGCAACTGCTAAGCGCACGGCGTCAAAGTCGGCTATATTCGTTCCGTATGAATAGCGACGCATTACGCTACCTCCTCTTCGTTTTCTTCGTCTGGGGCTGCAACATCCACGGCAGTGTCAGGGATATCGGTGGCTGCAGCCATACCGTTGGCGGCGTCGTCCATAACCATGAACTCGTCCACAACGGCGTCTTCGGTAACGTCAATGTCGGATGCCAGTGGCGCCGGCACGGCAACTTCCGACTGGTGAGCGGCTTCGTCGCGAATGCTGGTGGCCAGCACTTGCTCGGCATCGACAACCTTGTTGGAGTGCACTAGGTCTACTTTCAGGCCCAGGCCTTGCAGCTCTTTCACCAAAACGTTGAAGCTTTCCGGTACCTTTGGCCCGACAATTTCGGTTTTCTTGATGATAGATTCGTAGGCTTTGGAGCGGCCGTACACGTCGTCCGACTTCAGCGTCAGCATTTCCTGCAACGTGGTGGCGGCGCCGTATGCTTCCAGCGCCCACACTTCCATTTCACCAAAACGCTGACCACCGTTTTGCGCCTTACCGCCCAACGGCTGCTGGGTCACCATGGTGTAGGGGCCGGTGGACCGAGCGTGAATCTTGTCGGCCACCATGTGGTTCAGTTTGATCATGTACATGCTGCCTACGGTGGTACGTTCGGTGAACGCTTCACCGGTGCGGCCGTCAAACAGCTGTTGTTTGCCGTCGGCAGGCAGGCCGGCTTCGGTCAAAAGGCTTTGGATTTTTTCAATGGGCACACCGTTGAACGATGGGCTTGCCACATGCAGGCCAAGTGCCCGCGCAGCCATGCCCAGGTGCGTTTCAAACAGCTGGCCAATGTTCATGCGCGACGGCACGCCCAACGGGTTCAGCACAATGTCCACGGGTGTTCCGTCTTCCATAAACGGCATGTCTTCTACTGGCAGGATGCGGGCAATAACGCCCTTGTTACCGTGGCGGCCACCCAGCTTGTCGCCCACCGCAATCTTGCGCATTTGGGCAACGAACACCTGAATTTGCATCAGCACGCCGGCCTTCAGCTCGTGACCGTTCTCGCGGCTGAACACTTTTACGCCAACCACTTTACCGTGTTTGCCGTTGCTCATGCGCTGCGAGGTGTCGCGCACTTCCTTGGCCTTTTCGCCAAAGATAGCACGCAGCAGGCGTTCTTCGCTGGACAGTTCTTGCTCACCCTTTGGTGTAATTTTGCCAACCAAGATGTCGCCAGGGTGAACCTCGGCGCCAATGCGCACAATGCCGTCGTCGTCCAGGTGACGGAGTGCGTCTTCGGACACGTTGGGGATGTCGCGGGTGACAATTTCCGGGCCCAGCTTGGTTTCGCGCACTTCAATCATGAAGTCTACGATGTGTACGCTGGTTAGCGTGTCATCTTCCACCAGCTTGCGGGAAATGACAATGGCGTCTTCAAAGTTGTAGCCAGCCCATGGCATGAAGGCCACAATCAGGTCTTTACCCAAGGCCAACTCGCCGTGCTGGATGGACATGCCTTCAATCAACACGTCGCCCGCTTTCACTTTGTCGCCGGTGCTGACCACTACTTTTTGGTTGATGCTGGTACCTTCGTTGCTGCGAATGAAATGCTGCGGCTCGTAGGTTACCTTGTTGTCTTTATATTGTACGACTACTTCCTGGCCGGTTGCTTTGATAACTTCACCCGCGGCCTCGGCCAAAATCATTTGGCCTGTGTTGCGGGCGGCAGCCGTTTCCAGGCCAGTGCCCACAATGGGACGCATAGGCTGGATTAGCGGCACAGCCTGGCGCTGCTGGTTGCTACCCATCAGGGAGCGGTACACGTAGTTCTTTTCAATAAACGGAATGAGCCCGGCGCTGGAGCCGATGATCTGGTTGCGGGCGGCGTCCATGTAGGTAACGTCGTCGGCGTCTACTTCACCAGACTTCAGGCGCATGCGCACACTAACGCGGTCGGCAATGAAGTAACCGTTTTCGTCCACGCGGCTACCGGCGCCGGCAATGACGGCAGATTCTTCTTCGGCAGCGTCCAGGTAGATAACGTCAGTGGTTACTTTGGCTTTGACCGGCCAGGTGGCGCGACCTTCTACTTTGGCAAGCTTGGCGGCGTCGTCCTTGGTAATGGTCTTGCCGGCCTTAACAATGGTTTTGCCTTTTTCGTCTTCCAGGTTTGCCCGGGCAATGTGGCCGGCAGCGTCCTTGGCGGTGACGGCGTTGACAACTTTGCGGTAGGGGGTTTCCACAAAACCGTACTCGTTAATGCGCGCGTAGTTTGCCAGGTTCAGCACCAAACCAATGTTGGCACCTTCCGGTGTTTCAACCGCGCAAATGCGGCCATAGTGCGTGGCGTGGGCATCGCGCACCTCAAAGCCAGCGCGTTCACGGGACAAACCACCGGGACCCATGGAGCTTAGGCGGCGTTTGTGCGCCAGCTCGGACAGCGGGTTAATTTGGTCCATGAACTGGCTAAGCTGCGAGCTGGCAAAGAATTCGCGTACAGCAGCAACAACCGGGCGGGCGTTGATCAGCTGGCCTGGCGTGACATTTTCAATTTCGGACATGCTCATGCGGTCTTTGGTGTTGCGCTCCATGCGCAGCAGACCAATGCGGAACTGGCGCTGGACCAGCTCGCCCACCAGCTTTACGCGGCGGTTGGCCAGGCTGTCAATGTCGTCAGCCGGTTCCTGCGTGTTGTTCAGGCGGATCAGCTCGGCAACAATTGCTACCAAGTCTTCCCGGCGCATGACGCGGTTTTCGGTGGTGTTGGGCACATCTAGGTTTAGACGTTTGTTGATTTTGTAACGGCCGACGCGCGAAAAATCGAACCGTTTAAAGTTGAAGAACATGTTTTCCAGCAAACCGCGGGCGTTGTCCACGGTTGCCAGGTCGCCCGGGCGCAGGCGGCGGTAGACCTCGATGAGGGCGTCGCTTTGGCCTTTGGTGGGATCTTTGTCGAGCGTTATCTGCAGGTGGCTGGTCTTGCCTTCGTCCACGTGCTTGAAGGCTTCTTTCATGTCGGCTTCGGTCATACCAAAAGCGCGCAGCAAGGTGGTCACGGCAATTTTGCGCTTGCGGTCAATTTTAACGTACAGCGCCCCGTTGGCTGCGGTTTCGAACTCCAGCCAGGCGCCGCGGCCGGGGATGACCTTGGCACCGTACAGGTTGCCGCCCGAGCCGTGCAGCTCTGACGTAAAGAACACGCCAGCGGAACGAATCAGCTGGCTAACCACCACGCGCTCGGCGCCGTTAATAACGAACGTGCCGCGGCGGGTCATCCACGGGAAGTCACCCAGGTAAATTTCCTGCTCTTTTACTTCGCCGGTTACTTTGTTGGTCAGCTCGACATTAGCCTTTAGCGGCGCTTCAAAGCTGATGTTGTTTTCCCGGGCTTCGGCCTCGGTGGTCTTGGGGTCTTCAAAGTGGTAGTCTTTAAAACGCAAAGAGAGCTTGCCGCCGGTGTAGTCATCAATGGGACTAATTTCGGCTAGCAGCTCGCCCAAGCCTTCTTCCACAAACCACTGGAAGGATTTATTTTGATGATCAACAAGATTGTCGAGCGCAATTGCGTCGTCTTGCTGCGTAAAATACACGCGGCTACCAGCACCGCCTGCAGATTTTGTCGCTTTTGCCATATATGAGAGCACTTCCCCTTCTATACTCCCGCCCGCGTATACGCGAGCAGAGACCTACGTTTATAAGGCTTACTATTTTTTAATTGTTTCGCGCGAAGGTCTCTAAGCCGGAGTGTTTGGCGCCGCAGATTCCTACAAGAAACTACAGCACTGCCCAACTTACACTACTTCTTAATAAAGAAGTTTGCAGCAGGTTGCCTGGAATGTCAAGCCAAAATTTAGTCAATGGCGTGCGGCGCAATGGTCTGAAGAAGTTTGGCCAGGACGGCGGAACGGTCTTTTGTCTCCATGTGGGTGTACGTCAGGAGCTCGTTGCCCCATCTGCCGTCGATGGTATTTTTTACCACGAAACCAATTCTGGTGAAAAATGCAATGCCGTCGGGGTTGGCCGCTTCGGTATAGGCCGACACTTTTTCCGCCTGGGCAAACCGGAGGCCGTGAAAGCATAGGGCGCTGGCCAGCACGTGGTCGCGCCCCTCGGCTATGCGGCCGGTGCGAGATTCTAGGTCGGTTATATTTGGATATACTCGGCCAGTAAGCACGGATGGCTTGTACACTTCGACGCGCATGAATGCCTGCACGTCGGGCGGCGACGCCGCAAGCGCGCCGGACGCGGCAATGAGGTACCGCGCATGCCTGATCGGGTGGGCAATCCGCCCTGCCAGTGTGTCGCCCGAGGGAAGTTCGTCTATAGCCTGCTGGCTTAGCACGTCTGGGACGAACTTTGTCTGCCAGGCAGTGTGCAGGACATCGGCAATTGCCTGGCCGTACGCCTGCAGCAATTCAGGAGGGGCAGCGCTGTTAACCGCCGATATGCGGAATAGATCGTCGTCAATATTGTACTGACCAAGTATGGATTCTGCGGAAGTTTCCGGCATGCCGGCGCCCTACGCTTTTGGCGTAGTGGTGATAACTTCGTCCACAATGCCGTATTTTTTGGCTTCGTCGGCGCTCATGTAGTAGTCGCGCTCCATGTCAGTGTGGATTTTGTCTGGCTTTTGGCCGGTGTTTTTGGCCATGGTTTCTTCCAGCAGTTTCTTTAGGTACAGGGCTTCGCGCAGGTCGATCTCTTGGTCGGTTACCTTGCCGCGCGTGCCGCTGGATGGTTGGTGGATCATGATGCGCGAGTGCGGCAGGGCGAAACGCTTGCCCTTGGCCCCACTGCTCAGCAAAAAGGCAGCGGCGCTGGCAGCAAAGCCAACGGCAATGGTCTGCACGTCAGACTTCACGTAGTGCATGGTGTCGTAAATGGCCATGGCGTCGTATACGCTGCCACCAGGGCTGTTAATGTACAGGTAAATATCTTTTTTGCTGTCCTCGCTGTCCAAAAACAGCAGCTGCGCCACAATCAGGCTGGCAGTGTGTTGGTCTACCTGGTCGCCCAGGAAAATAATGCGATCTTTCAGCAGCCGGCTGTAAATGTCGTAGGCGCGCTCCATGCGGCCGTCGCTTTCAACAACGGTCGGAACAAGAATTTGGCTTTGCGGTGTAATATTCATCGTGTTCAATTCCCTCTTACCTTGGCTATCATAGCGGTTCTGGCACTCGCAAGTCAAGAGTGCCAGAAAGTTCAGTGGGCATCTAGGCGGCGCTGGCGTACGTGGTCAGCAGGCTGAGTGTTTTTTCGGTCAGCATGCGGCTGGCAATGTCGCGCTTGGCCTCGGGCTTGGCCAGCTCGGCGCGCATTTGGTCGTCCTTGTACTGCTCGTGCAGCTGCTGCATGCGGGCGTCTAGCTCTTCTGGCGTAATAGTGACGCGCTCGCGCTCGCCAATCTCAGCCAGGGTGATGCCGGCCTGCACGCGCAAGCTAGCGTCCGGGCGGATTTTGGCACGAAATGCTTTTTCGTCCAAGCCTTCGGCTTTCAAAAATTCTTCCCACGTCTGGCCGCGGTAGATAATGTTCTGGCGCTGGTCTTGCACCATGCGGTCCAGCTGCTCGTCAATGAGCACGGGTGGCAGCTGTACCTTGGTCTTTTTGGTGATTTCGGTTAGGACGGCGTCGGCAAAGTCGCGCTCGGCCTGCTGCTCGCGCTCGGCTTGCAGCTGCTTTTTGATGTCGGCTTTCAGGTCGGCTACGGTTTTGAACGGGCCGATGCTGGCGGCAAAGGCGTCGTCAACTTTTGGCTTTACCACTTCCTGCACTTTGGAGACGGTTACCGTAAACTGCACTTTGCGCTTTTGCAGAGCGGCCACGCCATAGTCGGCCGGAAAGGTTACGTCGAATGTCTTTTCGTCGTTTGCTTTCATGCCAGCCAGGTTTTCTTCAAAGCCAGGGATGAACGTGCCGCTACCCAGCACCAGCGGATAGTTCTGGCCATCGGCGCCGGCAATTGCCTCTTTGGTTTTGGCGTCTTTGCCAGAAAAGTCAATCCACACTTGGTCGCCTTGCTTGGCTGCGCGGTCCACGTCTTTTTTCTCGGCCGTGCGCCCCTGCAGGTTTTCCAGGACGTCGTCAATGTCTTTGGCTGTTACTTTTACGGCTGGCTTTTCCACCTTGATCTTTTTGTAGTCAGGCAGCCGCACATCTGGGATGGTTTCTACCTCGGCTTCAATCTCCAGCTCTTCAAATGGGACAAACTTTTTGACCGTTACCTTGGGCTGTTGCACCGGACGCAGTTTCTCCTGGGTCAGCGCGGCACTGTACAAACGGTTCATGGCGCGTTCCAAAAACTCGCCGCCCAAAGCACTGGCGTCGGCGTGTTTTTCAATAAGGTTCAGCGGCGCCTTGCCCTGACGGAAGCCAGGCAGACGAAGCGTTTTGCCTATCTCCTGCAGCGCCTCTTCTTTGGCGGCTGAGAGGATGTCGGCGTCAGCTGTTAGTGTCAGCTGAACATTGGTATCGGTGAGATTCTTTTTGACTACTTGCATAGCTATCCACTGTAACAGATGCGGGCAGCTTTGGCTACCTTTCGGCGGCGGCGTGCACTACAAATCGTCGTCGCGGTAGTCTTTGACAATGCTGAGGATACGCGACGAACTGTGGCGCTCGCTGGTGCCACTTACCAAGTTGCGCAGCTCGTATAGTTCGTCGTGCAGTTCTTTTTCGCCAATGAACAGCGCGTAGTGAATGTTTTTCTTTACCGCTGTTTTGATTTGCTTGTCGGCTTTGCGGCCGGTGTTGTCCACGGCAATGTTCAGACCCATGTTGCGCAGCTCTTGTATAACGGGCTGGGCTTTTAGGAAGACGTCGCCAATAAGAATGACGTAAATGTCCGTGTCGGCGTGCAGCTTGGGCAGCAGGTCGTGCCCTTCCAGGAAGTTTTGCAGCGTGACGTCGCCCATACCAAAACCCACGGTGGGAACTGGCTCGACGCCAAACAGGCCAACCAAGCCATCGTAGCGGCCGCCGCCAAACATCGAGCGGTTGTTTTCTGGATGCTTGTCTGAAATTTCAAACACAATGTCCGTGTAGTAGTCAAACCCGCGCATCAGCGTAATGTCAAACGCGGCGTTGGTAATGTGCAGCTGCGTTAGCGTTTCCATCAGCGACTGCAGTTCCTTGACGGACGGGTGGTTGCGGATGGCTTCGGGCAGGTGGGCAATTTGCTTGATCTTTAGCAGGCCGGTGAGCTTGGTGCTGGCGCCGTTATCGCGCTGAGTGGGGGTGAAGATGGCGTCGGCTTCGGCGGCAAACTCGTCGGCCGGCATTTTGTGCATGCGGTCGATCAGCTTGGCAAGCGTGTGAGATTGCACCGGCGTAAGCCCCAGGTATTCGTGCATGATAAAATCCATCAGCTTGCGGCTGTTCAGCTGAATGACGTACATGTCGTGCGTGGCGCCAAAGGCCTTCAGAATGGCGTCGGCCACCTGGATAATTTCAATTTCGGCGTGCAAGCCCTCCAGGCCAAAGACATCTACATTCAGCTGCCAGTGCTCGCGCAAACGGCCGCGCTGCGGACGTTCGTAACGCCACAGGTTGGGAATGGAATACCAGCGCAGCGGATATGCCAGTTCCTGGCGGCGGGCGGCAACCATGCGGCTGACCGTTGGCGTCATTTCCGGCCGGATGGTCACCGTGCGGCCACCGCGGTCTTCAAACACGTAGGTTTGTTCGCGGACAATTTCCTCGCCAGTTTTGGCCAGGTACAGTTCGATGGGTTCCAAAATGGGCGCGTCGTACTGCTCGTACCCAAAACGCTCTGCCACGCGGCGCATGGTGTCGAACATGTACGTTTGAATGCGCTTGTCTTCCGGATAGAAGTCGCGGGCGCCCTTGTAGGGTTGCGTTGGTAGATTCATTGTATTAAACCTTTTCTTTGGTTTGATTGTACCAGATGCTGCCCGAAAGAACGAGCCAGTCGCATGGCGCCTATACGCACAGCTGCAGTGGGTCTACACCCAAGGCTTCCACCTGCGGGGCAACAATGCGAAAGACGCGGTCCAGTACCTCGGCCTGCTGCCAGTGTGCGGCTTCGGCTTCAGCCTGCAGGGCGAGTGCCTGGCTGCGTTGGTTGGAGTGCAGGAGGCTGGTAAAACGGTCGAACACCTCGTGGCGCTGGGCGATTGCTGCTTTTGCCTGCCCCCATAGTTCGGGGTGCGTTTGGCGCAGCTGGACAATTGCCGGGCCGAACGGCCGCTGCCGGTAGTCAAACGGGTTTGCAATGCCGGGCGCCATTTCGGGCTCTGGATCGTCCTCTATATATAATGACAAATTGTTGGTGGGTATGATGTTGCGGCGAAAGTATTCGATGCGTGTCTCGGCGTCTGCGGCGTGGCCGTAGAAATAGTTGATGTTGGTGGCGAACCACCGTTCTTCGTCTGGGATATTTGCAATTGTTTCCATGATATTTCGCTTACTGATTAAATGCGGGTGGTGGCGGGCTGAAGACGAGTGAGATCAGGAAGAATCCTGTCGTTCGTTTCAGCCCGCCACCTGCATGGTGACCAAAAGGTCTATGCGTCCATGCACGCAACCCTACGCAGCCGGAAAGCCGCGCCTACGAGTGAGGCCATGGCTAGACCATCGGTGGCACCGTGGGCGGCATCCGCGGAGGCTCGGGCGCCTGCGGGGCCGAAGGGGCCGCGGGCGAGGCCGGCGGGGCCGGAGAAGCGGGCGCCTGCGGGGCTGCAGGAGCGGCGGGCGGCGCCGGAGGGGTG